>OHJY01000017.1_pt1 | contig 66599 bp, 59 predicted proteins | sample 1568681 | NCBI WGS metagenome assembly OHJY01 (sample SAMEA3879540, study PRJEB24766) | human gut metagenome | biome: human-associated habitat; feature: feces | place: USA | collected 1985/1987
CTTGAAAATCAAGGAAAATCGAAGGAGAATGAGTACAAATGAAATTAGGTATCGTCGGACTTCCCAACGTCGGCAAGTCCACTCTCTTCAACGCGATCACCAACGCGGGCGCGGAGAGCGCCAACTACCCCTTCTGCACCATCGAGCCGAACGTCGGCATGGTGGCCGTGCCCGACGAGCGGCTCGACAAGCTCGCCGAGATGTACCATCCCAAGAAGAAGACTCCCGCCGTCATCGAATTTGTCGACATCGCGGGCCTCGTCAAGGGCGCGAGCCAGGGTGCGGGCCTCGGCAACAAGTTCCTCGAGAACATCCGCCGCACGGACGCCATTGTCCACGTCGTGCGCTGCTTCGACGATGAAAACATCATGCACGTCGTGGCCGACGCGAGCACGAACGTCCCCGTCGACCCCCTGGGCGACATTGAGACCATCGACCTGGAGCTCATCATGGCAGACCTTGAGATGGTCAACCGCCGCGTGGAAAAGGCCACAAAGATGGCCAAGGGCGACAAGAAGTTCCTGCACGAGGTCGAGCTCTTCTCCGACCTTGCCAAGCACCTCGACGCGGGCAAGAGCGCGCGCACCTTCGAGGTTTCCAAGGACGACGCCGAGCTGATCGCGACAGCCGATCTTCTGAGCCTCAAGCCCATCATCTATGCTGCGAACATGGACGAAGACGGCTTTGCCAATCAGGACGGCAACCAGTATCTCCAGCAGGTCAAGGAGCTCGCCGAAAAGGAAGGCGCACAGGTGCTGCCCATTTGCGCCAAGCTTGAGCAGGACATTGCTGAGCTGGACGGTGAGGATCGCGCGATGTTCCTTGAAGAGCTCGGCATTCAGGAATCCGGCCTCGACCGCCTCATCAAGTGCTCGTACGCCCTGCTTGGTCTCATCTCCTTCCTCACCTACGGCGAGGACGAGTGCCGCGCCTGGACGATCAAAAACGGCACCAAGGCGCCGCAGGCCGCCGGCAAGATCCACTCCGACATCGAGCGCGGCTTTATCCGTGCCGAGACGATCAATTTCGACGATATGATCCGCTGCGGCAGCGTTGCCGCCGCGAAGGAGAAGGGTCTTCTCCGCAGCGAGGGCAAGGAGTACGTCGTTAAGGACGGCGATATGATCTACTTCCGCTTCAACGTGTAAACATGCAGAAAATCTATCATAAATTTCCACAGACGGTGCAGTTTTTCTGCACCGTCTTTTTTTAAGTAAAACGGGACCGCTACCATGGTAGCACTTCCGCAAAGCCTTGCAGCCAAAGAGAAAACCGCACTTTAAAATTTTGGAGCGCTACCAAACCGCTACCCGGAAACGCCGCCGCGCCTTGCGCGGCAAGGAAAATCAATTTTCCTAAGGGGATACGATATCCACCAAATCGCACGATTTCAAGCGTTTTTCGGCAAGAACCGCTACCAAATCAGTAAGTTTTGCAACTTTTGACAAGGTTTCTGAATTTGCCGGCTACCGCGGGAAGGACGCGATTTTGCGGAAAACCGCCTCCGGAAAGATGGAAATTTATGAAAGGAGAGTAACATCTATGAAAAAGTTACTCGCAATGGTGCTGGCTCTGGTCATGACTCTGTCTCTGGCCGTCAGCGCCAGCGCCGTGAAGGCCGACGAGAAGATCAACGAAGATTACGCTGAAGCTGTCGCCGTCCTGAATGGCATGGGTGTTTTCAAGGGTTATGAGGACGGTTCCTTCAAGCCCGAGAACAACATCACCCGCGCAGAGGTGGCTACGATCATCTATCGTATCTACACCGGCGACGTCGCCAAGAACGACAAGTCCGGCCTGTACGCCTCTTACAACAAGTTCACCGACATGGCTGGTGCCGGCTGGGCTGCCGGTTACATCGGCTACTGCTCCAACGCTGAGCTTGTTAAGGGCTACCCCAACGGCACCTTCCAGCCCTCCGGCAACATCACCGGCTATGAAGTCCTCGCCATGATCCTCCGTGCTGTCGGTTACGACAAGAACGGTGAGTTCACCGGCGCTGACTGGGCGCTGAACGTTGCCAAGTATGCCGAGCAGCTCCACATTCTGGACAATGTTGCTAAGACCACCAACCTCGGCGCTCCCGCTTCCCGCGAGCTCGTTGCTGAGATCCTGTTCCGTGCGATCCAGTCCCCCATGGTCACCTACACCGCTGCGTTCGGTTACCAGAACGTCGGCCTGAACGGCGACAAGGACGGCAAGCTGTTCCAGAACAATGTCACCCTCGGCGAGAAGAACTTCGACCTCGAGAAGGACGTCAAGACCACTGACAAGTTCGGCCGTCCCACCATCACCTGGACCTACAACACCGGTGATGAGGAGACCGTCATCGCTGTCAAGCCTCTCGCCACCTTCACCGAGCCCGCCAAGAACTGCGAAGTTTACGACGAGTCCGGCCTGGCCAAGGATACCAAGCTCGATGTTTACACCAACAGCAAGGACGCCACGAAGGACGGCACCTATGTCATCGCTGACAACAAGGAGGCCTGCGCTGAGACCCAGCAGGGCCGCCTGACCGAGATCTACAAGGATCGCGTTGTCAACGTCGACACCTTCCTCGCTGAGGTCGAGAAGGCTGTTGCCGAGAAGACCGACGCCAAGGGTCACGTCACCAAGGCTTATGTCCTCGTTGACGAGATCTATGGTTTCGAGGGCAAGTTTGATGCCAAGTTCGTCACCAGCGACGAGTTCAAGGCTGACGATATGGTTCTGGTCACCGTCGCTGACGGCAAGATCCAGTCCATGGTCAAGGCTGAGAACAAGGGCGGCATGCTGACCAAGATCAAGGGCAACACCAAGACCATCAACAGCATTCAGGGCGTCATGGGCATTGACAAGGAAGACGTCAAGGTCACCAACACTGCCATGTACACCAATGGCTACGATCTGCTGACCCTCGGTTCCTCCTATAACTTCTACTTCGACACCTATGGCAATGTCATCGGTCTCGATGCGCTGGCCTCCAACTACGCTGTTCTCGACAGCCTGTACATCGACAGAGTCGAGGGCAAGCGCGGCGTTGACGGCCTCTTCGGCACCCCCTACTTCTTCAACGGCGAGAAGGCTGAGGGCGTTGCCATCGACGAGGTCATGGGCTATGACGTCAAGGACAATGCCATCAACAGCAACAGCTCCAAGAACGATGATTTCTACTACACCGTCTACTCCTACACCGTTGACAAGGACGGCGTCTACACCTTCGAGAATGCTGAGTTCGACACCTCTCGCTACGCTCGCTTTGTTGCCGGCAACAAGTACATCACCATTGATGAAGGCCGCCTGCAGCTGAACAAGGACACCCAGATCCTGCTCCAGACCAAGGAGTCCCCCGACGGCAAGATCGCGCACTACACCGGCTATGACAAGCTCCCCAGCTTCAGCCGCGCTTGGAAGGTTCAGTATCTGGACGTCAACAACGACGGCTATGTTGATCTCTTCTACGCCTGCGTTGAGGAGTTCACCACCCGCACCGTGTTTGTCTACGACGTTACGCCCATCTCCTCCGAGATCGACGCTGACGGCAACAAGATCGCTACCATTGAAGTTCTCGAGCTGGTCGATGGCGAGCTGAAGAAGGCCGACAAGCCTCTCAAGGTCTACTACGATTATTGGGATGCTGATGAAGCCGAGGTCTTCAACATCGATGAGATCGGCCTGTACGAGGTCACCGAGGGCGAGAACGGCGTCTGGTACGGTATCCAGAAGTTTGCTTCTTACTATGTTGATACCTACACCACTGACGGCAACCGCATTGGGGCTTACAATGCTAAGACCGGTAGTTATGTTAACTTCGATCTTGACAACACCACCGCCATTGCCAAGTACGAGGGCAGCTGGACCAAGGGCACCGTTGATACCGAGGATTGGACCGCCAAGCATCTGAACAGCAACAGCTACATCTTCGTTCAGTATGACGATACCAAGGTCGGTAACACCTTCGATGCTCTCGCCGTGTATGATCTCTACATCAAGGCTCCCGTCACCGTTGATGGTGAGGAGACCAAGGATGTTGAGTACTACGGCAAGGACTTCAACAAGATCACTGTTACCTTCGAGCACGAGTACGAGAAGATCGCCACTGCCAAGATGGACGATGAAGATCTGAACGTCAAGTACTTCGACAAGGACGGCAAGGAAGTCACTCTTGCGCCCGAGGGTACCAAGGTCGCTTATGCTGAGGTCAGCTATGGCGCCGTTGTCACTGATCCTATCGTCATCACCACCGCCAAGCAGGAGCGTGCGAACTGGTGCGAGCTGAAGACTGGCACGTACACCTACGAAGCTCTGTCTCAGACCATCGTTATTGAGGGTGACAAAAACAGCGCAGCTGCCGAGAGAAAGATCACTGTCAACAAGGCTGGCGGCGATATCACCGGCAAGAACCTGAAGGATAAGCTGGTCGCTGAGGCTCTGTACTGCCCGTTCGAGAAGGTTGAAGTCCTCAACACTGACGCTACCGAGGCTGTTACCGATGAACTCGGCAACGGCATGTTCGTCAGAGTGACCTCCTGGGACGGCTCCCTGAGCATCGACTACCAGATCGTTATCAATGCTGGTAACTAATCTCTGATTAGTCAAAAAAAGAAGACCCCCTCGGGGGTCTTCTTTTTTTGCCGTTTTTCCCGCCTCAGGCCGCGTCGCAGCCGAGGACAAGGTAGTAATAGGTCACGCCGCTCTCGTTCGCCTGCCGCTCGTTCGCCGAGGAAGTGACCGTGTTGTACCAGCTGATGCGGTCGGCGCCCCACGTCATCTGGTTGGTGACGTTGCCGCCGGTGAAGTCGTGGTCGGCGAAGGTCGCGTCCGTGTGGCGAATGCGGACAAAGGTGCCGCTTTTGCTCGTGAGCACCAGCACCAGCGGCCGGAAGCCCGTCACGATCACCGTGGGGTTGCCGGAGCCGGAGCGCCCCGTGCCGGTGTAGCTGCCCGCGATCATGCGGCAGTTGTAGCCGGTCGTGCCCACCGCCGCGGTCAGCGCGGCTTGCAGCGCGGCGTCGGCTTCGCCGCGCGCGGCGATCTCCGCGTTCAGTCCGGTCGCGGTCGCGTCGGCGTTCGCCTTGAGCGCCGCATCGGTCTTGCCGAACGCGTCGTTGAAGTCCTCCATCTTGATGAAGTCCTGCTTCTCCCACTGCGGGAGGGAATAGTTGTCGGTTTTTTTCATGCCGATCCCCCTCTCAGCGCGTGCGGCGCACGACGCTCAGCACCGCGACCGCCTCGTCAATGCCCGCAAAGCGGTAGACGCGCTCGTCCGCCGCGCGTTGGGCTTTTTCGATGGGGTTGTCGAATTTCATCTGCGCCAGATGCTTGCAGATCTCGATTTGCGTTCTTGGATTTTGGTCATAATTGTGCATGCTGCTCCTCCTTTTTTGTGCAGCCCGCGGCCTTGCCGCGAACCGTTTACAGCTTTATCGCTGTAAACCCGTTTGTGAGACGTTCGGGTGCAACAGGAGACAAAAAAATTTTTATCCCAGCGCAACATCAAGCACCATCATAAAAAGAAAGCCCACAAGATAGCCGCACGTCCCCCGTCGGCTTCCCGCGCGCGGCAGCAGCTCTTCTGCCACAACGTAGAGCATCGCCCCCGCCGCAAAGCTCAAAAGCCACGGCATCAGCGCATGCACACGCGCCGCCGCCAGCACGACCAGCACGCCGAACAGCGGCTCCACCGCGCCGGAGAGCACACCGGTTACAAAGGCGCGCAGCTTTGACTGCCCGGACTGATACAGCGGCAGCGCCACCGCCGCGCCCTCGGGAAAGTTCTGCACGCCGATGCCGAGCGCCAGCGCCGCCGCGCCCGCAAGCCCCTCCCCGTCCGCCGCCAGCGCGAACGCGAGGCCGACGGCCATGCCCTCGGGGATATTGTGCAGCGTGATGGCGGACAGGAGCAGAAAATCGCTGTGCGTGACCCGCTCGCCGCCCCGCTGCCGCGTGAATTCGTCAAGCAGCGCCAGCAGCAGCGCACCCAGCACGATGCCCGCCGCCGCAGGCAGAAACGGCGGCAGCCGCCCCTCCGCCGCCGTCTGCTCGATGGCAGGCAGAATGAGGCTCCACACGCTCGCCGCCGTCATCACGCCCGCCGCAAAGCCCAGCAGCGCGCCCTGCGCGCGCTCGCAGACCGCACGGGCAAAAAAGAATACCGTCGCGGCGCCCAGCGCCGTCATCAGGAAGGTAAAGGACGTGCCGAGCCATGCCAGCATCAGAGGTCGGAGCATATCAGTTCATCGCCTTTACGGTTTGTCAGGCGGAAGCGCGCCTGTATGCCAGTATAGGCGCGGGACAGGCAGCGCGTGAAAAAAAGAGCGCGGAGAGTATCTCCGCGCTCTTTCCCTATTCATTTTACTGCATCAGCTGCGCCACCATGTCGGTGTATGCGCCGGGGTCTTCAAGCGGCAGTCCCGCGATGAGGTTCGCCTGCTCGTAGAGGATCTTGGCGTAGAGCGCCGCCTTGTCGCGGTCGCTCGTCATCGCCGCGGCCATCGCCTTGACGGCCGGGTGTGCGACGTTCAGCTCGAGGATCCGCTCCGCCTTGATCGGCTCGGGCATTTCAAAGTTCTTGAAATACTTTTCCATCTCGAAGCTGAAGCCCTCGCCCGCCGTCAGGCAGACAGGGTGGGTCTTCAAGCGGTGCGAAACTCTGGCTTCCTTGATCTTGCCGCCGAGCGTTTCCTTGACAAACTGCATCAGCTCCGCGCTCTCGCCGTCGTCCTTGTGCTCCTCTTCGTCGCCAAGCTCAAGGTCGCCGTCGACGATGGAACGGAAGGGCTTTTCGTCGTAGTTCATCAGCGCTTGCAGGGTAAATTCGTCTGTCTCGCCCGTGAGATAGAGGATCTCGTAGTCCTTATCCTTCAAAAGCTCGGTCTGCGGCAGCTTATCCACCGCCGCGACGCTCTCGCCGGCGGCATAGTAGATGCACTTCTGGTCTTCCTTCATGCGCGAAACGTATTCCTTGAGCGTTGTGAGCTTCTTCTCCGTGGAGGAGTAGAACATCAGCAGCTCCTTGAGCGAATCCCTGCGCGCTTCGCCGCCGTCGCTCACGATGCCATAGCCGAGCTGGCGGCCAAAGTTCGCGTAGAACTTCTCGTAGCCCTCGCGGTCGTCCTTGAGGAACTTTTCCAGGTCGGCGCGCACCTTCTTTTCAAGGTTCTGGCCGATGACCTTGAGCTGGCGGTCGTGCTGTAACAGCTCGCGGGAGATGTTCAGGCTCAGATCCGGCGAATCGACCACGCCGCGCACGAAGCGCAGATAGTCGGGCAGGAGTGAGTCGCACTTATCCATGATGAGAACGCCCGCACTGTAGAGCTGCAAGCCCTTCTCGTAGCCTTCCGTGTAGAAGTTGAACGGGCGCGCGGAAGGAATGAACAGCAGCGCCTTATAGGTGACGCTGCCCTCGGCGGAGACGGTGATCATGCGCTGGGGCTTGTCAAATTCGCGCGTCAGCTCGGAATAGAACTTGTTGTACTCCTCGTCCGTCACCTCGCTGCGCTTGCGCTGCCAGAGCGGCACCATGGAGTTGACAGTCTTGAGCTCCTCGACGGTCTCAAACTCAGGCTTCTCCGGGTCGCTGCCCTCCTTGACCTTCTGCTCGGGCATCATCATGCGGATGGGATAGCGAATATAGTCGGAATACTTCTTAATGAGCGCGTGCAGGCGGTAGGGCTCGAGATATTCGCTGTAGTTTTCCTCGTCCGTGTCGGGCTTGATGTGCATGATGACCTCGGTGCCGACCGTTTCCTTGTCGCACTCGGTCACGGTGTAGCCGTCCGCGCCGGAGGACTGCCACTCATAGGCCTGCTCCGAACCGTACTTCTTCGTGCGGACGGTGATGCTGTCGGCGACCATGAACGCGGAGTAGAAGCCCACACCGAACTGACCGATGATGTCGATATCGGCGTCCTTCTTGTCCTTTTCCTCGGTCTCCTGGCGGAACTTGTAGGAGCCAGACGACGCGATGACGCCGAGGTTGTTTTCAAGCTCTTCGCGGCTCATGCCGATGCCGTTATCCGAGACCGTCAACGTGCGGTTCTCCTTGTCGGCCGACACCGTGATGGCAAAATCGCTGCGGTTCATGCCGACCTTGTCGTCCGTCAGCGCGACGTAACAGAGCTTGTCAATGGCGTCGCTGGCGTTGGAAATGATCTCGCGCAGGAAGATCTCCTTGTGCGTGTAAATCGAATTGATCATCAGATCGAGCAAACGCTTCGATTCTGCTTTAAACTGTTTTTTAGCCATAAAAGCATCCCTCTCTGAATTGTATTTGACTCTCAGTATAGCAGATAATCCTTTGCATTTGTTACCGTTCCGTGAACTTTTAGCACTCTCGCGTTTCAAGTGCTAACGCCGAATCATCGTCGTTTCCCGGCATTTCCCCTATTTCTTTTCCCCGCTCTCCGCAAGGTAGAACGGCATGCAGAGGGAAGAATTTCCCCTCCGGGCTGTATATCTTGTCAATATCGTAGAAATGACCGCTTTTTCCGGTTTTTCTATTTGGGTAATATGCGTTATTGACATATTCCGCTTCGCGCGCTAAAATTAGCCCATCAAATATGAGAGATACATGAAAGGACGTCATGCTATGTTCCGTTTTGCTTATGCAAATCAGAATACCGCTTCCGCTTCTGCCGCCTGCGCAGAGGCCGCTTCCTGCTGCACCTCTCGCTCCTCCGCTTACAACTGCATCGTTATGGGCGCCATTATGATGGCGTCCATTATTATTTTCCGCCAGATTACCATTATTGCCATTTCCATTCTGGTACTGGTTCTTCTGGCCATTCTTTCGTGCGTCACCCCGACAAGATGCGATTGCTGAGCACTTTTTCCAAGCGATACAGCAAAGCGGTTCTGCCGGGATTGGCGGAACCGCTTTTTTGTATAAACAAACCTGTCAATTCTTGAATCAAAGGAGATACAAAACGATGAAAAAGAAGTTTATGTGCATGTTCATGGCAGCAGCCATGACGCTCTCGATGGCCGCCTGCGGCTCCAAGGGCGACGATGCGAACAACGACGCCAATGCAGGCGGCGCATCCGACGGTGTCCAGACCTTCACGGTCGGCACCTCCGGCCCGCTGACCGGCGACAACGCGATCTACGGCGTGGCCGTCAAGCAGGGCGTGGAGCTCGCCATCAACGAGATCAACGCGAGCGACAGCACCATCAAGTTTAAGTTCCTCTCTCAGGACGATGAGGCCGACGGCGAAAAGGCCGTCAACGCCTACAACAACATGATGGATAACGGCATGCAGGTCCTCGTCGGCCCCACGACTACCGGCGCTTCCATCGCGGTTGCCGATGCCTGCTACACCGACCGCACCTTCATGCTGACCCCCTCCGCCTCCTCCACTGACGTGACCGCGGGCAAGGACAATGTCTTCCAGGTCTGCTTCACCGACCCCAACCAGGGCGTTTGCGCTGCCGACTACATGGCTGAGCACTACGGCGATGCCAAGATCGCCGTCATCTACCGCAACGACGATGCCTACTCTCAGGGCATCCGCGATGCTTTCGTGAAGGAAGCGGGCGACAAGGGCCTCTCCATCGTCTATCAGGGCACCTTTACCCTCGATACCTCCTCCAACTTCTCCGTCCAGCTCGCCGCCGCGCAGACTGCCGGCGCCGACCTCGTTTTCCTCCCCATCTACTATCAGCCCGCTTCCGTGATCTTCGCGCAGGCCAAGGCCATGGGCTATGCCCCCACCTTCTTTGGTGTGGACGGCATGGACGGCATCCTCAATATGCCCGGCTTTGACACCACCCTCGCTGAGGGTCTCGTGCTGATGACCCCGTTCTGCGCCACCGTTGAATCCAGCAAGGGCTTTGTCGACGCTTACGTCGCCGCCTACGGCACCACGCCCAACCAGTTCGCCGCCGACGCCTACGACGGTGTGTACATCGTCAAGGCCGCGCTCGAAAAGGCCGGCTGCACCGCCGATATGAGCAACGAAGAGATCTGCGACGCGCTCGTTTCCGCCATGACCTCCCTCAAGTTCACCGGTCTCACCGGTACCGACATGACCTGGAACGCCGAGGGTCAGGTCTCCAAGGCCCCGACCGCCTACGTCGTCAAGGACGGCCAGTACGTTGAGGGCTGATCCCCGCAAAGATACCAAATAGACCGTTTATCTTCTCTCTCACGGAGCGAAGGGTCGCCGGGAGGAAAAAACCTCCCGGCGGCCTGCGCCCTGCTTCTATGGCGGAAACGAAGGCAGCGCCCTTCCTCTCTGCCCTTGTTTCTGCCACAGACGTTTCCCCACAACTCCAACGAGAAAAAAAGAGGTGCCATCCTATGGAATTCTTATCCTATCTCATCAGCGGCATCAGCCTCGGCAGTGTGTACGCCATCATCGCCCTCGGCTATACGATGGTCTACGGCATTGCCAAGATGCTGAACTTCGCCCACGGCGACGTCATCATGATCGGCGGCTACGTCTCCTTCTGCGCGATGTTTTATCTGGGGCTTCCCAACATCGTGGCGGTACTGATGGCTGTCGTCGTCTGCACCGTCCTCGGCATCGTCATCGAGCGCCTTGCCTACAAGCCCCTGCGCTCCGCGCCGAGCCTCGCGGTGCTCATCACCGCCATCGGCGTGAGCTATTTCCTCCAGAACTCCGCGCTGCTCATCTGGAAGGCCGCCGCGCGCTCCTATCCCCCCGTGGTCACGGGCGCTGTGAAGATCTTCGGCGGCAAGCTGACCGTTTCCTACATCTCCCTTCTCACGATCTCCGCCTGCATCGTCATCATGCTCGCGCTGACGCTTTTCGTCAGCAAGAGCAAGATGGGCAAGGCCATGCGTGCCTGCTCGGAGGATAAGGCCGCGGCACAGCTGATGGGCATCAACGTCAACGCGACCATTTCCGCGACGTTTGCCATCGGCTCGGCGCTCGCGGCCATCGCGGGCGTACTGCTCTGCTCGTTCAACACCTCCCTCATGCCCACCACCGGCTCCATGCCCGGCATCAAGGCATTCACCGCGGCGGTGTTCGGCGGCATCGGCTCCATCCCCGGCGCATTCCTCGGCGGGCTCCTGCTCGGCATCATCGAGGCCATGGCCCAGGCGTATATCTCGACGAACCTTGCAAACTCGATCGTCTTTGCCGTGCTGATCGTCGTGCTGCTCGTCAAGCCCGCAGGGCTGCTCGGCAAGTACGTGCCGGAGAAAGTGTGAGGTGGCCGGAATGACAAAGAAAATGAAACAGTTCAACTCCCTCAAGAAAACCACCAGGGTCGACTTTGCGACCTATTTCGGCGTGATCGCCGCCTTCGTCATCGTGACGGTGCTGCAAAGCAACGGCTCTCTCAAGCGCTCGGTCATCGGTCTTCTCGTGCCGATCTGCTGCTATATGTCCATGGCCGTTTCGCTGAACCTCACGGTCGGCATTCTCGGCGAGCTGAGCCTTGGCCACGCGGGCTTTATGAGCGTAGGCGCGTTCTCCGGTATCGTCGTTTCGCAGAGTCTTGCGGGACTCATTCCGAATGGCCCCGTGCGCCTCGCGCTCTCGATGTTCATCGGCGCGCTTCTCGCTGCGCTCGTCGGCCTTCTCATCGGCACGCCCGTGCTCCGCTTGCAGGGCGACTATCTCGCCATCGTGACGCTCGCCTTTGGCGAGATCATCAAGGAGCTTATCAACTGCCTCATCATCGGCTGCGATGAAAAGGGCCTGCACTTCGTTTTCAATCTCTCCGGCAACAAAACGGTCGATGACCTCGGCCTGAGTGCGAACGGCACGGCCATCATCAAGGGCGCGCAGGGCGCGACCGGCACCGCCACCATCGCAAGCTTCACCGCAGGCTTCATCCTCGTGATGCTCACGCTCTTCGTCGTGCTGAACCTGACCCGCTCTCGCGCGGGCCGCGCGATCATGGCGATCCGCGACAACCACATCGCCGCGCAGGCCATCGGCCTCAACCTGACGAAGTACAAGCTTCTGGCATTCGTCACCTCCGCCGCCCTCGCGGGCGCGGCAGGCGCGCTCTTCGGCCTGAACTACTCTTCTCTCCAGGCCACGAAGTTCAACTTCAACCTCTCCATTCTCGTGCTGGTGTTCGTGGTGCTCGGCGGGCTCGGCAACATCTGGGGCTCGCTTATTGCCGCCGCCGCGCTCACCATCCTGCCCGAGGCACTGCGCCCGCTCCACGACTACCGTATGCTCATCTATGCGATCGTACTGATCTTCGTCATGCTCGCGACCAATAATCCGCAGGCCAAGGCGTTCTTCGGCAAGCTCTTGCCCCACCGCCGCGCCGCCGCTGAAAAGGAGGACTGACCATGACTCAGAATATGCCGCAAAAGCAGAAAACCAAGCTCGTCCCCGTTTTGCGTGAACCGGCGCTGCTGACCGAGCGCGACGCGGACAAATCCCCCGTGCTCGAGTGCATCGACCTCGGCATCACCTTCGGCGGACTCAAGGCGGTGGATAACTTCAACGTGACCATCGGCCGCACGGAGATCTCCGGCCTCATCGGGCCGAACGGCGCGGGCAAGACCACGGTCTTCAACCTGCTCACCAAGGTCTATCAGCCCACCCACGGCACGATCCTCTTAAACGGCAAGGATATCCATGACCTCAGCACCGCGCAGGTCAACCGCGCAGGCATCGCCCGCACTTTCCAGAACATTCGCCTCTTCGGTGAACTGAGCGTGGAGGACAACATCACCGTTGCGATGGACAACCAGATGCACTACACGATGCCCGAGGGCATTTTCCGCCTGCCCCGCTTCTGGAAGGAAGAGCGCGTCATGCACGAGCGCGCAATGGAGCTTCTCTCCATCTTCCACATGGAGCACCTCGCCGGCGCCAAGGCAAGCTCGCTGCCCTACGGTGCGCAGCGCCGCCTTGAGATCCTGCGCGCGCTGGCAACCAACCCGAGCCTTCTGCTGCTCGACGAGCCTGCCGCCGGCATGAATCCGAGCGAAACGGCCGAGCTGATGGAAAATATTCTCTCCATTCGCGATACCTTCCATATCGCGGTGCTGCTCATCGAACACGACATGAACCTCGTCATGAACATCTGCGAGGGCATCGCCGTGCTGAACTTCGGCCGGATCATCGCCAAGGGTACACCAGAGGATATTCAGAACAATCCCGAGGTCATTGAAGCCTACCTCGGCAGAAAGAAGGAGGCCTGACGATGAGTCTGATCTTACAGGTGAACGATCTTCACGTCTACTATGGCAGCATTCACGCCGTCAAGGGTGTTTCCTTTGAAGTCAATCAGGGCGAGGTCGTCACGCTCATCGGCGCGAACGGTGCGGGCAAATCGACCGTGCTGAACACGGTTTCCGGCCTTCTGCATCCCAAGTCCGGCAGCGTCGTCTTTGAGGACAAGGACTTAAAGGGCGTGAGCGCGCACAAGATCGTCGAGCGCGGTCTTGCGCAGGTTCCCGAAGGCCGCCATGTCTTTTTGCAGATGACCGTGGAGGACAACCTCGAAATGGGCGCCTATACCCAGCCGAATGCCAGCATTGCCGCGGGCATTGCCGATGTGTACGAGCGCTTTCCGCGCCTGAAGGAGCGCCGCCGCCAGATCGCCGGCACGCTCTCCGGCGGCGAGCAGCAGATGCTCGCCATGGGCCGCGCGCTCATGTCGCACCCCAAGCTTTTGATGCTTGACGAGCCGTCCATGGGTCTTGCGCCCATTCTCGTCGAGCAGATCTTCGACATCATTCGTGAACTGCACGCCGCAGGCACAACGATCCTGCTCGTCGAGCAGAACGCGCAGGCCGCGCTCTCCATCGCTGACCGCGCTTATGTGCTCGAAACAGGGCGCATCACCCTCTCCGGCACCGGCAAGGAGCTGATGGAAAGCGACGCGGTGCGCAAGGCCTACCTCGGCGGCTGAGCCCGTTTTTCAAAAAAGAGTCGTTCGGCAGAACGGCTCTTTTTTTGCGCAATTTCCGCTTCCTGCAAAAAATGCGCCGCTTTTCGTGCATTTTTCGCTCGCTTATGCTATACTGTGCGCATCAAATACGCTGACCCTGCCGCGCACGGCGGGAAACGATCGGAGGAGCGCCATGTTCAAAATACTCATCGCCGAGGACGACCGCGAGCTGCGCCAGCTTTTCGCCCATGTGCTCACCAAAAACGGCTATACGGTGCTCGGCGTTTCCAACGGCGAGGAGGCGCTTGCCGCGCTGGAGCAGAGCTATTACGACCTCATCATCTCCGACATTATGATGCCGAAGATGGACGGCTATGAGCTGGTGCGCTCCGTCCGCGAGAGCGGCTCGTCCATTCCCATCATGATGATCACCGCCAAGGACGCCTTTGACGATATGCGTCTCGGCTTTCTCTCCGGCAGCGACGACTATATGGTCAAGCCCATCAACATCGGCGAAATGGTGCTGCGCGTGAGCGCGCTGCTGCGCCGCGCCCAGATGGCGAGCGAGCGCCGTCAGGTCATCGGCGGCACGGTGATGGAGTGCGACTCGCTCAGCGTCACCGTCGACGGCGAGAGCATGGTGCTGCCGCAGAAGGAATTCATGCTGCTCTACAAGATGGCGTCGTTCCCCGGCCGCATCTTCACGCGCCAGCAGCTCATGGACGACATCTGGGGCTATGATTCCAGCACCGACACCCACACCGTCGATGTCCACATCGCGCGCCTGCGCGAGCGCTTCCGCGACAATCCCGACTTCAAGATCGTCACGATGCGCGGCGTGGGGTACAAGGTGGTGCGCACATGAAAAAGCGGCGCAATAAGTTTCTCGATATCCGCGTGCAGTTTTTCTTCATCTGCATGGCGGGCTTTATCGGCGTGGCGCTGCTTGCCGCGCTCGCGGCCTGGGGGCTGGAGCATCTCGGCGTCGATGTGCCGATGTTCGTCTGGGTGCTTATTTTCACGCTGCTGCTCGGCAGCGCCACGGCAGCGGGCTTCTCCGTCGCGTTCTTCGCGCCCATCTCCCGTCTTTCGCACAGCATGAAGGAGGTCGCCAGCGGCAACTTCCACGTTCACGTGGAAACCAAGAGCATCTTTCGTGACATCCGCGACATTTACGACAACTTCAATCTCATGGTCAGCGAGCTGAACGCCACCGAAACGCTGCAAACCGACTTCATCTCCAACGTTTCGCACGAATTCAAAACGCCCATCAGCGCCATCGAGGGCTATGCCTCGCTCTTGCAGGAGCATCAGCAGTCGAGCGAGGAGCAGGCGGAGTATATCGACAAGATCCTCTTCAACACGCGCCGCCTCTCCACCCTTGCGGGCAATATTCTGCTGCTGAGCAAGCTCGACAGCCAGTCCATTCGTCCCCGGCGCTCGCGCTTCCGCCTCGACGAGCAGGTGCGCCAGTGCATTCTGGCGCTTGAGCGCAGATGGACGGAAAAAGAGGTCGACTTCGACGTAGACCTCGACTCCGTGGATTTTACCGGCTACGAGGGTCTTTTGCAGCACGTGTGGACAAACCTCATCGACAACGCCGTAAAATTCGGCCCGCGCGGCGGGCTCGTTCAAATACGCCTCGTGCAGGAAACGGGCAGCGTACTTTTCACCATCGACAACGAAGGCCCTGTCATCTCCGAGAAGGATAAGGCCCGCATTTTCAACAAATTCTATCAGGGCGACAGCTCGCATGAGTCCGAGGGCAATGGTCTCGGACTTGCGCTCGTGCGCAAGATCATTGCCATTCACGGCGGCGAAGTCTGGCTCGAGGATCCGGCGAGCGGCGGCTGCCGCTTTGCCGTGCGCCTGCCGATGGAAACATGAGCGCCTTTTTTCAACAAAAGTTGAGATTCTCTTCATCATTTGTTCGAATCTCTGTGCTACACTGTTTCTATTGGTCGTATCAGGCCACCGCTTCCCCGGCGCAGTTCCCCTGCGTCGGGTTTTTATCACGGGAAAGGAGAGATGACGATGGGCTTTCTGCGCTGCTGCGTTTACTACGCTTTTCTGGGCGTCGCGTCGTTCGTTCTCGGACGGCTGCTGCCAAAGTCCTGGTTCCGCGGCGACAGCTTCCCCTACCGCTGCGCCAGCTGGGAGCCGGCGCTCTACCGCGCGCTGCGCGTGCATGACTGGCAAAGCAAGGTTCCCGATATGAGCAGGATCGTGCCGAAGCTCATTCCCGCAAAAAAGCTCGAGTGCAACTTCCGCGAGCAGCTCCCGCGCATGATCGAGGAGACCTGCGTGGCGGAGTTCATTCACTTTTTGCTTATCCTGCTCGGCTTCTATGCCCTGCGCCTCTGGCCGGGGACGGGCGGCGCGGTATTCACCGCCGTCTACATTCTCCTCGGCAACCTGCCGTTTCTCATCATTCAGCGCTACAACCGCCCGCGGCTTCAGCGGCTGCTTGCCGCGCAGCAGCGCTGGAGTGCGAAGGAAACCAAACAACCGGAGTAAAAGGATCGGTGCTTTTTATGAAAGTTTTGATTTTAAGCTGCAACACCGGCGAGGGGCACAACTCCTGCGCCGCGGCGCTCGAGGAAGAGTGCCGCCATGAAAATATCCCCTGTGACACCGAGGACGCGCTGCGCTTCATCTCGCCCGAGGTCTCGCGCTTCATCTCCAACTGGCACGTGCGCATCTACCGCCACGCACCGGGGCTGTTCCGCGTGGGCTACCGTGCGGCAGAGGAGCACCCTGAGCAGTTTCACGAAAGCTCCACGCTCTACCGTTATCTCACGCAGGGCGCGGAAACGCTCGGCGGCTTCATCGCCGGCAGCGGGTATGATACGGTCATCTGCACGCACCCCTTTGCCGCCCTCATGGTCAGCGAGGTTGTAAAGACCCGGCTGCCGCATCTCAAAACCTGCCTGATCGCAACCGACTACACCTGCTCGCCCAGCGTGAAGGACAGCGCGCTCGACCGCTACTTCATTCCCGCCGCATCGCTTTCCGGCGACTTTCTCGGCGGCGGCATCACGCCCGAGCGGCTGCGCGCCTGCGGCATTCCGGTGCGCCGGATGTTCCGCTCCGGCGTGCGCAAGGAGGACGCCAAGCGTGCGTTCGGCATTCCCGTCGACCACCGCCACCTTGTGATGATGTGCGGCAGCATGGGCTGCGGTCCCATCATGAGCATCGCGCGGCGCATTGCCCGTGCGCTCCCCGCCGATCAGGATCTCACGATCGTATGCGGCACGAACAAGCAGCTCTTTGGCCGTCTCTCCCGTCGCTTCTGCGGCGTGAACAACGTCCATATCCGCTCCTACGTGAAGGACATGGCGCTCTTGATGGACTCCGCCGACCTCTACCTCACCAAGCCCGGCGGCATCAGCGTGACCGAGGCCGCGTCCATGCGCCTTCCCATGGTGTTCATCGATGCGGTATCCGGCTGCGAGGAATACAACAAGGACTTCTTCCTGCGTACGGGCGGCGCAGTCACGGGGCAAACGCCCCGCGAGATCGCACGCACAAGCCTGAAGCTTCTGAGCAACGAGCCCGCGCTTGAGAAAATGGGCGACGCGCTCGGTGCCGCCGTACCGCAAAATGCCGCGGCCAACATTCTCTCGGAAATGAGCGCAGCGGAAGAGGAGGGGGATCTCGCATGATCTGTCCCAGTGTTGATTACCGGCAGTTCCGTCTCCGCAAGCTGAATACGCCGGAGTTTTCCCACGTGTGGCTGCTGCTGTTCTGGCCGGTTTTCGGGCTGCTCTTTTCCTACGCAGAGCGGTTCTATCCCGTTGCGCATTACTTTGAGATGCACTGCGCGCTCGATGATCTCATTCCCTTCAACGAATGGTTTCTCATTCCCTACCTTTTCTGGTTCGTCTACCTCATCGGCGCGGTCGCTTATACATTTTTCTTCGACGTCAAGGGCTTTCGCCGCATGATGCGCTTCGTGATGATCACCTACTCGGTGACGCTCATTATCTATTTCCTCTTTCCCACCTGTCAGATGCTCCGGCCTGAGGTCTTCCCGCGCGACAATGCCCTCACGCGCTTCATCGCGGGGTTCTACGTGTTCGATACGAACACGAACGTCTGCCCCTCGCTGCACGTCATCGGTTCGCTCGCGGCATTTTTTGCCTTCTGGTATGCGCCGGTCTTTTCCGCAAAGAAATGGCGCATCGCCTCGGCCATCGCTGCCTTCCTCATCTGTATTTCCACCGTCTTTATGAAGCAGCACTCCGTCCTTGATGTGCTCGCCGCGCTGCCGCTGTGCGCGATCGCATATTATTTCGCTTACAGGAAACCGTTGAGACGCGCCCGCAGCGCATCAGGATCCCTCTCCCGATAAGAAGAACAGAACAGCCGCAGAAGTCGATGTGCTTCTGCGGCTGTTCTGTTTCGTCTGTGCGCCGCCCGCCTTATTATTCACTCCACGATACATAATTGCAGATTATATTCAGTTTTCTTGGCATTTTCCGTATATTTGTACAGATTGCATAGGAAATCTTCCGCCGTTCTCTTCACTTTTTGGGCTTTTACTCGTTGACAATGAATAAGTAAACATCTATACTAACGCTATCGTTTATGAAGCGTATGAAAATTTATTTCGTATCCAGATATTACACAAGATGGAACGCACAAAAAGGAGCTTTCAACATGAAAAAGTACATTGCACTGACCCTGGCTCTGCTGATGAGCCTCTCCCTGATGGCCTGCGGCAGCAAGACCGATGACGGCAGCACCGACGCTGATGGCAGCGGCGATCAGGAGGGATCCAACACCTTGGTACTCGGCACCTCTGCCGACTACGCCCCCTTTGAGTTCATGTATGCCGACAAGGACGGCGTGATGCAGTATGCCGGCATCGACATTTCCGCCGCCCAGTATGTTGCCGACGAGATGGGCAAGGAATTGCAGATCGAAAATATGAGTTTCGACTACCTGCTCACCTCCCTTGCCAAGGGTGACTATGACATTGTCATGGCGGCCATGGAAGCCACGCCCGAGCGTCTCGCCTCCGCTGATTTCTCCGATCCCTACTACACCGATATCCCCCCGATGATCCTCGTCAAGGCGGACAATGCCGCGCAGTACGCAACGCTTGCTGACTTCGACGGCAAGAGCGTGGGCGCGCAGGCAGCCACCACCAAGGAGACCGTTGTAACCGATCAGCTCCCGGGCGCAAACCTCGTCTCTCTCTCCCTTGTGACCGATCTTGTCAACGAACTGGTCTATGGTAAGGTCGACGCGGTCGTGCTCGACGGTGCGGTCGCGCAGGAATATGCCGAGACCAACCCTGACCTTGCCATTGCACCCGCTTCCTCCGAGCTCGGCGAGGCGCAGCCCTACTGCATCGCCGTTGCCAAGGGTGATCCCAAGGGGCTGCTGCCCGCCATCAACGAGGCCATCGCCAAGATGCAGTCCGAAAATAAGCTCGCCGATTTCATTACCGCAGCCAACGAGCTGAGCGGTAAGGCCGTCGATGTTACGGCAGACGATTCCGCAGCCTGAAAAAGGGTTCCTCTCTCATTTCTTTTGCTCTCCTCTCTCCCATCTCTCATTGCCAAAGAGCAAAGCCCCATGGCTTTGCTCTTTGGCGCATCTACGGCAAAAATACGCATCGTATTCTCACTTTTGAAAGGAGATCTCTCCCATGGATCTTGCCACACGGTGGAGCAGCCTCTTTGTCGGTATGTCTCCGGCGTCGTTTATCAACTTTTCCTTCCTGCCGAAATACGGCGTGTACTTTTTGCAGGCGCTCGGATATACGCTCCTGCTCGCGGTCGTGTCGGTTGCACTGGCAGTTCTTCCGGCGCTGCTGCTGGCGTTCATGCGTCTGAGCAAAAACCGTCTTGTGCGCGCCGTTTCGGGTGCGTATATCGCGGTCTTTCGCTCCACGCCGCTGCTCGTGCAGCTCTCGATCATCTACTTCGGCCTTTTCGGCGCGATCTCCATCCCGCGCCTGTACCTCTTCGGGTTTATCGACATTTCCCGCTTTATCCCCGGCGTTGTGGCGCTGGCGCTCAACAGCTCCGCCTATGTCGCTGAGATCTTCCGCGCGGGTATCCTTGCCGTAGACGCGGGGCAGACCGAGGCCGCGCGCTCGCTGGGTCTATCCTCCGTGCAGGCGATGAAGCTCGTCGTGCTGCCGCAGGCCGTAAAAAACGTCCTGCCCGCGCTCGGCAACGAGGTCGTCACCATGGTCAAGGAATCGTCCATCTGCTCCACGCTCGGCATGGTCGAGCTGATGTTTGCGGCCAAAACGGTGGCGACCGCCACCTATATTTCCCTCTCGCCCTATGTGCTGACGGCGATGATGTATTTTGTCATCACCTACCCCGCCGGCAAGGCGATCGAGGCACTGGAAAGGAGAATGCGTCGTGGCGACAGGCACTGATCTCATTCGCGTGGAGGACGTCTGCAAGGAATATGGCGGCGGCAGCGTCCACGCGCTCTCCCACTGCAATCTGAGCGTAAAGAAGGGCGAGGTCGTGGCGATCATCGGCCCCTCCGGCAGCGGCAAATCGACGCTGCTGCGCTGCCTCAATCTCTTGGAGCAACCGACCTCCGGCACGATTTACTTCAAGGACGTTGCCCTCAACGGCAAAAAGGTCAATTTGGATCTCCACCGCCGCGAGATGGGCATGGTCTTTCAGCATTTCAACCTCTTCCCGCACATGACGGTGAAGAAAAATATCACCCTCGCCCCCGTGAAGCTGGGTCTCAAATCGCAGCCTGACGCCGACGCGCAGGCCATGGCGCTGCTCGAGCGCATCGGCCTTGCCGATAAGGCAGACGAATACCCCGCGATGCTCTCCGGCGGGCAGAAGCAGCGCATCGCCATCGTGCGCGCGCTCGCCATGGCGCCCGAGGTCATGCTCTTCGACGAGCCGACGAGCGCGCTTGACCCCGAGATGGTCGGCGAGGTGCTTGATCTCATGCGCGACCTCGCTCATGACGGCATGACGATGGTCGTCGTCACGCACGAGATGGGCTTCGCCCGCGAGGTCGCCGACCGCGTGGTCTTTATGTCGGACGGTGCGATCATCGAAGAGGGCTCCCCTGCCGATCTCTTCGATTACCCGCAGAGCGAAAGACTGCAATCTTTTCTTGCAAAAGTTCTATGACGGCGCAAACAGGCGTCCGGCCACTGGCCGGACGCCTTTTTTCTTGTCGGTATGATGTTTTTACATCTTCTCCGGTGCGGAGCAGCCGATGACCTTGAGGCCGTTGGCAAGCACCTGGCGCGTCGCAGCGGCAAGCTTGAGGCGCGCGTCGATGACGGCCTCGTCCTCGCCCTTGATGCGGCAGGCGTTGTAGAACTTGTGGAACGCCGCGGCAAGACGCATGAGATAGCGGTTGATATAGCTCGGGTCGTAGTCGCGCGCCGCCATGCGGATCTCCTCTGCGAAGGAGGAAAGCTCCTTGATGAGCGCGCGCTCAGACTCGCTCGAGAGAATGGAGAGATCCACCGCGCCGGACTTGACGCTGTGGCCCTCTTCCTCGAGTGCCTTCAGGAGGCTGCAAATGCGCGCGTGCGCGTACTGGATATAGTAGATGGGGTTCTCGCTATCCTCGCGCACGGCGAGGCCGAGGTCGAATTCCATCTGCGTGTCGGGCTTGGCGTTGAAGAAGTAACGGCAGGCGTCGACGGGAATTTCATCGAGCAGGTCAGAAAGGGAGATGGTCTTGCCCGTGCGCTTGGACATACGCACGACCTCGCCGTCGCGCACCAGCTTGACGAGCTGCATCAGCACGATATCGAGGCGGTTGGTGCCGTCGAGGCCCAGCGCGTCCATCGCGCCCTTCATACGGGCCACATGGCCGTGATGGTCCGCGCCCCAGATGTTGATGACCTTGTCGAAATGACGCACGGCGAACTTGTTGCGGTGGTAGGCAATGTCGCCGGCGAAGTAGGTGTAGAACCCGTTGGCGCGGCGCAGCACGTCGTCCTTGAGGTCGAGCTTGTCGATGTCCTCGTCCTTCTTGCCCTGCTTGCGGTACTGCTCGCGCATGATCTCGGCGGTCTTGAGCCAGAGCGCGCCTTCCTTTTCGTAGGTCCAGCCGAGCTTGTGCAGCTCCTCCACCGTGTCGGCCACAAAGCCGCTGTTGTGCAGGCTGGATTCGAAGAACCACTCGTCGAACTTGATGCCGTAGCGCTCAAGATCGCTCTTCATTTTCGGAATGTTGCGCTCAAGGCCGAAGTGAGCCATGTCGGCGTGGCGCTCCTCGACGGGCTTATCAAGGTAGCTCTCGCCGTGAAGGTCGTAAAACGCCTTGGCAAGCTCGCGGATATCGTCGCCGTGGTAGCCGTCCTCGGGGAACTCAACGGCGTCCTCGCCGCGGATGAGCTGGATGTAGCGCGCTTCGATGCTCTTGGCGAACTTTTCGATCTGGTTGCCGAAGTCGTTGACGTAGAACTCGCGCCAGACCTTTGCACCCGACCAGTCAAGCACCTCTGCGAGCGTATCGCCGAGCACGCCGCCGCGCGCGTTGCCCATGTGCATGGGGCCGGTGGGGTTCGCGGAGACGAACTCGACCATATACTTCTTGCCGTCCAGCCAGTTGTCGCGGCCGTAGTTTTCCTTCTCTTCTTCCACGGCGGAGATCACATCGGCATACCACTTCTCGCCGAGGCGGAAGTTCAAAAAGCCGGGGCCTGCGATCTCAACGGAGGTGAAGTAGGTGTCGCTCAGATCCATGTGCTCGGTCAGGATCTTGGCGACCTCGCGGGGATTCTTGCGCATGGCCTTGGAAGCGGCCAGGCAGAAGGTCGTCGTATAGTCGCCGTTGGCGGTATCCTTGGGGATCTCCACGGCGGGAACGGTGGTAACGCCCTCGGGCAGGAGGCCTTCCTGCACAGCCGCGCGGTAAGCCGCCGCCGTCAGCTCGGCGATCTGGTTCTTTGCGCTGCGGATCATATTCATAGCAAAATCTCCTCTATCCATTGCGGTTTTACCCAGTCGGCGCGGCACATTCGCCCGAAATCGCCCCATGGGGATACTTTTTCGAAATTATACTATATTTATCCGCAGAAAACAAGGGAAAGTGCAAGAAATCTGCTCACGCGGCCTCCTTGCCGCGCAGCACTTCCCTGACCGCGCCGCGGCTGCGAAAGACGGAAAGCCAGCAGAAGAGCAGCGTCAGCGCGGCGCAGAGGCTGACGCAGAGCCGGTAATCCATCACCTCGCCGAGCGCCCCCACCGCGAGCGACAGCACCGCGCTCGCAGCCGTGATAAGCACACTTTCATAGGCGTTGATGCGGGCGCGCAGAGGATCGGGAAGATACCGCTGCACCGCCGCTTGGCGGATCGTTGCGCTGTTGATGCCGAGAAAACCGCAGAAAGCGCGATTGGCGAGCATCAGCGGATACGGCAGCCACAAAAGCAGCACGTCCATCATTTCATAGATCTGATAGACGGCGAAGATGAAGGGAAAGCGCTTCTTTTCCGGCAGAGTATAGCGGTAGCGCACCACGCCGCCGAGCGAGCGCCCGGCAAACTCCGCCACGGAAAAAAAGGAGTACATCGCCGCCGTAAAGCCGGGCGCTGTGCGGAAAAAGGCAATGAGCAGCGGCGAATAGCCCGCCGCCATGCCGTTGGTCACCGCCATATAATCATACAGTGCGCGCAAGCCCTTTTCCCGCTTGAGATAGGCGGCCGCCTCGCGGAGATCTTCCCACCAGAGGCGCAGAGAAAAGCGTTCGCCGCCGCGCGGCGTTTCTGCGACCGTGATCTTATTTTCGATGAGCGCGGAGAGCAGCGACAGCGCCGACTGCACGAGCAGCAGCCGCGCCACGCCCAGCGTATCGAAGAGCACGGCGGCCACGGGCATCATCAGCACCTTGAGTACGGGATAGAGCATGGAGGAAACCGTGTAGCCCTTTTCCTCCGTCCCCTCAGGCAGGATGAGCGGGTAAAAGCTGCTGTAGGCCAGCTCGTCAAAGGCGCTCAGGCACGCAAGCAGCAGCGAAAAGCCGAGATACACCGTGTAAGAGAACTCACAGCGCAGCAGGTAGACGCCCGCGAGCGCATAGAGCAGCGCGTTCACCGTGTCGCCGCCGACAAGGAAGGGCTTTCGCGGATAGCGGTCCATCAGCGGCGCGATCAGAAGCGGCAGTACCGCCCCCGGCAGCAATTGGATCGCCACCACGAGTGCCGAGGCCAGCGTGCTGCCCGTTTCGTCGAAAACGAGAAACGACAGCGCAAAGCCGCTGATAATGCCGCCTGCCGCGCCGAGCGAGGTCGCGAGCGTGATGCGGATAAAATCCTTTGTCCAGAGCGTTTTTGTCATAGTTCTCACCTCGCCATTTATTATGGCACAGTGCGTCAGCGCAAAAAAGACGGTATCTGTGGGAAACTTTCTCCCCTCAGATACCGTTCAATAGCCTTTTTTCACTTTTCCGCAGGAAAGTCCTCCAGCAGCGCGCAGGCTTCCCGGTAGCGGCGGTTCGCCTTGTACCATTCGAGCATCCACTTGAGGTGGAAGCGCGCGTAGCCAGCGCCGCGCTCGCGCCGCAGCAGGGCAAAGCAATTCGTCAGCAGTTCGCCGTAGCGCTCGTCGTGCAGATAGTCCGGCGTTTCCAGCCGGCAGCGCACGAGCGCGAGCATCTGCCGCTCGGGTGCGTGCGCTTCGCCCTCAGGAAGCATCGCCCCTGCCCGCGCAAGCGCGGCGAGCGCCTCGTCCCGCCGTCCCAACGCCTCGCAGCAAACGGCGAGCTTGTGCAGCGACATCGCGTCTGTCTCTTCCAGCGCGGCAAAGTAGGCATACGCCGCCGCAAAGTCGCCGCACTCGATCTTCGTCGCCGCATCGTTGTAGCGGATCGTCGAGAGGATCTTCTGATCGCCGAGCGCCTCAGCAAGCCGCTGCGCGACCGCATAATGCTGCTGCATGCGCTTTGGGTCGCCCGAATCGGAACAGCAGTTGCCGAGATACACGCGGCAGTTCATCATGATGTGGGCATAGCCCTCGGCGGCCGCGGCGTCATAAGCGGCGCGCAGCGCCTCGGTCGCGGCGGCATAGCGCCCGCGCGCGTAGAGGTGCGCCCCCTGCCACAAGCGGATCGCCGCCGCGGGATAGAGCAGCGCCGCCTCCTCATGCCGCCCCTCCAGCACGCGCTGAAGCGCGAGCTGGCGCTGGTCCAGAAACGAAACAAATTCCGCGTCCAGTGGACGCCGTTCCCCGTCCGCTTCACAGGCAAATTCGCGCAGCAGCAGATAGTCTGCCGCGCAGGGGCTGCAAAGCAGCGTCCGCTCCTGCGCGCGCAAGCGCGCAAACGCGGCGGCAAACGCTGGCGCGTCCCCCCCAAACAGTGCCTCCATGCACGCTTCCGTCTGCGCGTGCAGCGCGCCGTCTGCGTCATCGGTCCACGAAAGGCCAAGCCGCGCAAACAGCAGCGCGAGAACTTCCTCCGACGCCGCCGCTTTTCCCTGCTCGATCTTGGAAAGATACGACGTACCGCAGATCCCGCGGCAAAGCCCCTCCTGGCTCCAAGCGCGCGCAAGGCGCTCGCGGCGGATCAAAAGCCCCGCAATGCTCATCGCTCTCCCCCCTTTTTCCTCAGTATATCATATCTCACCGGAAAGGAAAATCCTCATTTTCTCGCCCGCAGGCGCAGCCATCGCAGTCCAGCTTGCTTTTTTCACAGCAGTCCAGTCGCTTTCGCAACGCAAAGCAAAAGCGGAAAATGCCTTGCTTTTTTAACTAAGAATGATATAATCATCATAGCATTATTTGGATGCTTTACACGAGAGATTTATGAAATACAAAGGAGGATTTCCCAATGCCCGTCAATCTGAAAGGCCGCTCTTTCCTGACGCTGAAAGATTTTACCCCCGATGAGATCCGCTACATGCTGAATCTCGCCGCCGACCTGAAGGCGAAAAAGCGCGCCGGTATCCGCGGCAACCTGCTCGCCGGCAAGAACATTGTCCTGCTGTTCGAAAAGACCTCTACCCGCACCCGCTGCGCGTTCGAAGTCGCCGCTTACGACGAGGGCGCGAACGTCACCTTCCTCGATTCCAAGTCCTCCCAGATGGGCAAGAAGGAAACGATGGTCGACACCGCCAAGGTCCTCGGCCGCTTCTATGACGGCATCGAGTACCGCGGCTACGACCAGAAGGTCGTCGAGGGTCTCGCCGCCAACGCCGGCGTTCCCGTGTGGAACGGCCTGACCGACGTTGACCACCCCACCCAGGCGCTGGCCGACATTCTCACCCTCATGGAGAACACCAAGAAGCCGCTGAGCAAGTGCAAGCTCGTTTTCTGCGGCGACACGCGCAACAACGTTGCTTACTGCCTCATGTACATCTGCGCCAAGCTCGGCATCCACTATGTCGGCTGGGGCCCGAAGGAGCTTGCTCCCGCGGCTGATGTCGTCGAGTACTGCCGCGAGGTCGGCAAGGAGACCGGCGCCATCGTCGAGTACGGCGAGGACAAGGAGCTGCTCAAGGGCGCTGACGCGCTCTACACCGACATTTGGGCTTCCATGGGCGAAGAGGACAAGATCCCCGAGCGCGTCAAGCTGCTCACGCCCTTCAAGGTCACCGGCGACGTGCTGAAGGCCACCGAGAATCCCGACTGCATCTTCCTGCACTGCCTGCCCTCCTTCCACGACTTCGACACCACCATGGCCGCCTCTCAGAAGGAGCTGGGCTACGATATCCGCGAGGTCACGGACGAGGTCTTCCTCTCCCCGAACTCCAAGGTCTTCGACGAGGCGGAGAACCGCATGCACACCATCAAGGCCGTCATGGTCGCGACGATCGGCAACGTCTGATCGGTTCAGACCACTTCAAAAAAAGCATAAAAGAACGGGAGCAGATCGTGCTCCCGTTCTTTTCTCATGTGTTCACTTGCAGTACCGGCGCAGCTCCCCGCAGAGACGGCTTGCGTCCTGCTCGTTGCGGGCGATAACGGCGACCGAGTCGTTGCCGGAGATGCAGCCCAGCATATCGGGCAGACGCATCGCGTCGAGCGCCGCGCCCGCCGCGTCGGCAAGGCCGGGCAGCGTTTTGAGCACCACCACGATGCCCGCGCAGTCTGCGCTCACACAGCATTCGTTCAGGATCAGCTTGAGCCGCTTCGTGTTGTCGATGTGGTCGGCCTTGTTCGAAACAGCATAGCGGCTGCGTCCGCCGCCGAGCGGCTCTTTGTAAAGATACAGCTCCTTGATGTCACGCGAGACGGTCGTCTGCTTGCTCTCGATGCCGCATTCGGCCAGGTGAGCAATCAGCTCCTCCTGTGTCTCAATGTCGTACTTGGCGATCAGCTCAAGTATTTTCTCCTGCCGCTTGCTCTTCATGATCTTCTCTCCCATTTCCCCCGCCCGGACGCTCGCCGAAGCGGGTTTCTTCTCTTCTTCCCTCTTTCTTTATCCGGACTCTTTTCAGTTCGTCCGGGATCTTACAGATCGTCGCGGTTGACGGGGCAGGACATGCAGCGCGGGCCGCCGCGGCCGCGGGACAGCTCCGCCGACGAAATGGAGATGACGTCGATGCCCTTCTTGTCGAGCAGCTCGTTGGTCACATAGTTGCGGTCGTAGGTGATGACGCGGCCCGGCGCGATGCACAGCGTGTTGGAGCCGTCGTTCCACTGCTCGCGCTGCGCGGCCAGCAGGTCGCCGCCGCCGCAGCGGATCAGGTCGACCGCGGGGAGCTTGAGCTCGAGGGCGAGAATGTCCTTGAGCTCTTCCTTGAGCGCGCGGAACTGAAGCTCGCCATGGTCGTCGAGCATCATCTCGTAAACGCTCAGCGGGCCTTCGATCTCGGGGTGAATGGTGAACTTGTCGTAGTCGACCATCGTGAAAACGGTATCAAGGTGCATGAACGCGCGCGTTTCGGGAATGTCGAACGCGAGCACCTTCTTGAAGCCGGAGTTTTGCAGCAGGTTGCGCGCAAAGTTCTCCGCGCCGGAAACGGTCGTGCGCTGGGACAGGCCGACGGCCACGATGTCCCTCGAGAGGACGAGCACGTCGCCGCCCTCGATGGAGTAGCTGTCGGAGAGGTCGTACCACATCTTGTTCTCCGGCGTGGCAAAGTCGCGGTTGTAGAGGTACATGTACTTTAAGAGCAGGCTCTCGCGCTTGCGCGCGGGGGTGTGCATGCGGTGGATGTTGATGCCCTCGCCCACGCAGGCGCCCGGGTCACGGGTGAAGTAGAGGTTGGGCATGGGGTCGGAGACGAACGGATAGTCGTCGTCGACAAGATCCATAAGGGAGGTGGCTTCCTTGGTGGCGACCTCGCTGCGCTTGATACCGGCGATCAGCTCGGTGACCATCTCCTTCGGCGGCATGTTGAGCAGGTAGCTCGTCATGGACGCGCGCAGGCCCTTGGCGTGGATCTTGCTGATGTTGAGGAAGTCGTTCACCAGCTGGATCTGGCGGGCGGGATCGGCGATCGCCTTGGCGACCTCGTCGACGTAATAAATGACCTCAACGCCGTTTTCGCGCAGCACGCGGGCGAAGTTATCGTGCTCCTGCTGTGCGATCTTGAGATAGGGCACATCGTCGAACAGCAGACGCTCGAGCGTGGCAGGGGTCAGCGCTTCCAGCTCCTTGCCGGGGCGGTGCAGCAGCACCTTGTTGAGCTTTCCGATCTCGGAGAAATTATGGATGCCTGGATACATAGTTTTGCTCCCTTTCCCGGGATGCCGGCGGCTCTCTCATCGACCGCCCATACACCCCGCTGTGATTTATTTCTCTGCGTACCGCACAAAAGCGAACGCGCGACGGATCCTACTTCCGTTATTATGCATTAAAGTATACTCTTCCGGCGGAAGCTTGTAATGTATCAGTGATTTTGCAATTTTATGTGCCAGTTACTCCTCCAGCTCTTCTTCCAGCGCTTTGTGCAACACGTCCATGCCGCATGCCAAACGCTCGCGCGATTCGTAGGAGTAATTGATGCGGATATAGTCGCGTCCGCCGTTTTTATAGGGGTAAAACACGTGCCCCGGAATGAGCGTAACGCCCATATTGTAGGCGCGGTTGATAAAGTGCTTGCTGTCCACGCCGTCCGGCAGGCGGCACCAGACGTACACGCCGCCCCGCGGCCTTTCATAGCGCACGCCGAGATGCGCGAGCGCATCAAGTTTTTGGCACACAAGGTCGCGGTTGCCGCTGTAGATCTCGCGGAATGTGGCAAGCGAGCTATAGTAGCTCCCGTCGTCCAGATACATGCCGAGGAGCTTCTGCGTCATCCAGTCCGAGGCCATCAGCCGCACAGAGACAAGATAGCTCAACGCACGGACGAAATCGCGGTTGCCCGTGACGAAGGCAAGGCTCAGCCCCGGAATGAAGGTGAGGGAGAACGAATAGATGTAAATGACGTTTCCCGTTGTGTCAAACGCTTTGATCGGCGGGAGCTTATCGCCGTCGTAGACGAGCTCGCTCGCCGCGTCCTCCTCCACGATCGGAATGCGGTAGCGGCTGGAAAGCTCCACGAGCTTCTTGCGCCGCTCGAGCGACAGAATGCAGCCCGTTGGGTCGTGGAAGCTTGAGTTGACAAAGATCAGCCGCGGGCGCGTCTGCGTGAGCAGACTTTCGAGCACATCGCAGTTCATGCCGTCCTCGTCCACGGGGACGGTCAGGATCCTGGCTCCGGCCAGCTCCATCACGCGGTACATGTCGGGGTGCACCGGCTCTTCCATCACCACGCTGTCGCCGGGCTTGACGAGGAGCGTGACGATAAAATCGAGCGCCTGATTCGTCTCCGAAAGGATCTGGATCTCGCCCGACGAGGCCCTCACGCCCTTGGTGCCGAGAAACGACGCCAGCTTCTGGCGCAGAAAGCGGTCGCCCTTGTAGGGGCTGAAAAAATACTGGCTCGGGCCGCTGCCGGTCAAAAGGCCGGCAATGTCGTGCGCGACGCGCTCAGATGAGTATACCTCGCGCGAGGCAACGCCGCTGCCCAGCGAAAAATGGCTCTCGTCCGTAAAGCGCTGGAACAGGTCGTCAAAGGTCTTTTCCATGTCGAGGTACTTATCCGCCACCTCGTTGACCCAGTTGACGCGCCCCATCTGCACGCCCTCGCCGCTCTCGCCGACCGGCTCCTTTTCCGTGCTCGCCGAGGCCACAAGGTAGCCCACGCCCTGACGCGACTCGATCCACGCGTCGCTTTTCAGTTCGCCGTAGGCCTTGACCACCGTGTTGCGATGTACGTCCAGAATCTGAGCGAGCGCCCGCTCGCTCGGCAGCGCGCTTGAGCGCGGCAGCGCACCGCTGATGATCTGCGCTTTGATCTGGTCGGCGATCTGCAAATAGACCGGCACCTTGGAGGATTTGTCGATACTGATTTTCATGCCGTCTTCTCCCTCTCACTTTCCGCTGCGCATTCACCGGCGCGGAAAGACCGTGCGTTGATACTACAAGGGTATCGTTGTCGTTCTTTGCATTTTATCACATAACCGCACGGGTTGTACAGTCATTTTTGTGCATCTGCCATAACCCCGAAAAGAACAAAGCCGGAGGCGTCTCTCTGGACGCCTCCGGCTGTTTGTTTGGTGGTTGAATTTACTTTTCAAGCAGCGTCATTTCGCGCTTAGAACATCAGGTGTGCGATCGGGCAGACGATGAGCAGGCTGATGATGGTGCGCTCAAGGAAGATGACGAACAGCTCCCAGATGTTGAGAGGAAGCTTGGAGCCGAGGATCAGACCGCCGACCTCAGAGAGGTACAGAACCTGCGTGACAGAGACAACAGCGACGATGAATCTGGCCATCTCGTTGGTGCACTCCGCAATCAGGACGGCGGGGGTGAGCATATCGGTGAAGCCGACGATCATCGTGGAGGCGACAGCATTCGCTTCGGGCACCTGCAGCAGCTGGAGCAGGGGGCGGAACGGGATACCGAGCCAGTTGAAGATCGGGGTGAAGTTTGCAAGGATCAGCGCAACAGTACCGATGGCCATAACGGAGGGCAGAACGCCGAACCACATGCTGCAAGCGTTCTTGAGGCCGCTCTTGAAGAACTGGCCGATGCCGCCAAACTCGGAAACGCGCTTCATGGCGAGATCCATGCCGTACTGGACGTTGCTCGTGTAGCCCTCGGGGAGGGTGTCAGGAGCGGCCTTGCCTTCGACTAAGTACGTGTTGGGCTTCTTGCGCAGGGGATAGAGGTACGGGCAAATGATCGCGCAGACGACACCGACGAAGCAGACGATCAGGTAGTAGATGCCGAACTTGTCGAGCATGCCGACCGTATCGAGAACGACGAGGGTAAAGGTGATGGAAACGGCGGAGAACAGCGTCGCGATGATGCTCGCTTCCTTGGCGGAGTAATAGCCGCCCTCATACTGGTTGCAGGTGAGCATGACGCCCAGCGTACCGTCGCCGATCCAGGAGGTGATGCAGTCGACTGCAGCACGGCCGGGAACCTTGAAGAGGGGACGCATGACCTTGGTGAGCAGCGCGCCGACGAATTCGAGCAGGCCGAAGTCGAGCAGCAGCGGCAGCAGCAGTGCCGCGATGACGAAGATGATAACGAGCGTGGTGAGCAGGTCATAGAGGACGAAGCCGCCCTGACCGCCGCCGGTGATCATACCGATGAGACCCACGCCGTCCTCGCCGACACCCAGATAGGTGAGCCACACGAAGATGACCGCGAGCACGCGGAGCACGACCCAGATGGGTTTGCAGGCGAAGCATTCCTTCATGATGTCGCTATTCATAATGAATTTGGGTTTTGCCAGTGCGATGACCGACATCACCGCGGAAACGGTGAGGATCAGCACGCACAGCAGCGGCAGGAAGCCGCCGATGGCGCCAGAGATGATGTCGGCAAGGATCTTGACCACGACGGTCCATTCGCCGGCAGCATTCTTCACCGGGATCATAAACAGGATGATACCAGTGATCGACGGGATAATAAACATGGCTTTCAGTTTTGCGTTACTTTTGGTTTCCATTCTCTCTCCTCCTTCAAATTTGCGATCTCGCCGGAAAGCCGTCTCTCTCGCAGCCGCTTCCCCAGCAGATAGCTCTGCCTTTACTTTATACGAATTTAGCAACAACGCAAGTACCAGTAATGTTTGCAATTTGTATACCAGTAATAAATTTCTCCATTTTGCCATCTGCCTTTTTGTCAAATCTGCACGGTTTTTTCCACGATGTTTCCGGATTATTCCGTTTTTACGCCACCATATCGCCGCAATAAAGCGAAAAGAAGGCGCATTGGAGCGCCCTCTTTTCTCACTTTTGCTCACTGCAAGTTTTCAAGATCCTTCTTGCCGATGGCCATGCGCTTCCACTCGTCCGGCAGCCCCGGAGCGATCAGCGGAAAGAGATTTTCCGTGTCCGCCGTCGGCTGAATGTTGTAGGTGCCGTACTGATTGACAAGATCGGCGCAGTCCTCCGGCTGGCCGAAGCGCGCTTTGAGCATCGGCGTCAGGTCGTGCGGCGCACCGGGGTCTTTGTGTTTCATCAAGAAGATCACCTCCGGACGTAGTATGTCCGGAGGTGATGCATTTTTCTCACTCGCGCAGCGACTTAGGGTACACGCCCGCGTCGTGCAGCTTTTTGAGCTCGCGCTGCACCATGTCCTTATCCTCATGATAGGTCATGCCGAACCAGCGCGCGCTCGATCTCAGCACGGAGACGGTAAGCTCGCCGCGGTCGATGAGCAATCCGATCAGGCTTGGCAGCAGGCACTCGGCCTTCTTTTCGTCCGCGGGCAGCGCGCGGAGGAAATCCTTGAAGTACGCGTCGAGTTTTTCAAAGAGCCACGGCGTAAAGCCCCAGAAGTTCATCGAAACCGGCGTTTCCGGCGCATAGACCGGGCCGTCGCCGTTTTCCTGAATGTCGCGGATCTTGCCGTCGTCGCAGGGCTTTAAATGGAACGTCTCCACCACGCGGTCGAGCATTCCCAGCTCATTCACGTGGCACACGCCGCGCGTGACCGTGCCGTGCTCGCTCACGGTGTTGCAAAGATCGTAGCCGACCATCGTGCCCTCGCCGGTCTCGGCGAGCTTGGAAAGCGCCGCATAGATCGTCCTGAACGCATCTACGCCGTAATAGTCGTCGGCATTGATGACGACGAACGGCTCGCTCACGCACTCTCTTGCGCACAGCAGCGCATGCACCGTGCCGAACGGTTTGACGCGCTCCTCAGGTACCTGATAAAAGGAAGGTACGCTCGAAAAATCCTGATACGCATAGTAGACTTCGACATTTTCGCCGTCCGCCGTTTTGCGCTCTGCAAGGCGCTTGCCCACAAGCTCTTCCATCAGCTCCCGCATCTCGGGCTTGATGATGAAGACCACCTTCGTAAAGCCCGCGCGCAGCGCATCGAACACGGAATATTCCATCAGGATCTCGCCGTTCGGCCCGATCCCGTCCACCTGCTTGCTGCCGCCGTAGCGCGAGCCCATGCCCGCCGCCATAATGACCAGCGCTGCTTTCATACGATTAAACTCCTCTCAATCTTCTCTGATCTGTCCAAAGGGATTTTGCTGTCTCCCCATCATAGCTTATCCCGCGAGGCATTGCAACCGTCTTTTCCGCTCTTGTCTTTTGCCGCAGGAATGGATATACTGGTAAAATCATCTTCACTTCCCGAGGTGCGCCATGGAATCGTTTCTGCATGCAGTCACTTCCGTCACCATCATTCTTTTGCTCACGGCAACAGGCTACTTCTGCGCGGTCAGGGGCTGGATGAGCCCGCAGGCCAAGCGCTTTATCAGCCGCTTCACGATGTCCGTCGCCGTTCCCTGCATGTGTGTCTACGGGCTGACGAACAACCTCACGCATGAGCTGCTCGCGGAGTCGCCGGGCTTTCTGCTCGTTCCCTTTCTCTCCACCGTCGGCGCGTTTCTGCTCTCGCTGCTTGTCGGCATGCTGCTGAAGCTGCCGCGCCGCCGGCTCGGCGTCTTTATGATGATGTGCTCGGTGTCCAACGCCATCTTCATCGGCCTTCCGATGTGCACCGAGCTTTTTGGCGAGACCTGCACGCCTTATGTGATGCTCTACTACCTTGTCAACACAAGCTTTGTTCAGCTCGTGGGGCTCTCGCTCGTGCGCTGGGCAGGCGAGAGCGGCGGCTTTGACCGCCGAATGCTCAAAAAGTTTCTGACCACGCCCGCCGTTCTCGGCGTTTTCCTTGGGCTTTTTCTCGTGTGGTTCAACCTCAGGCTGCCGCCGCTTGTGATGAGCTACTGCAAGTATATGAACAACCTCGTCACACCGCTCGCCCTGCTGCTCACGGGTTATATTATCCATGAGCTCGGGCTGAAAAGCCTGAAGCTCGACGGCAGTCTCGCCGTCGTGCTGATCTTCCGCTTTCTGCTCGTGCCGGCGGCGGCGTTCGTCCTGTGCGAACTCTTCGGCGTTGAGGGGCTCGCGCGCAGCGTGCTGCTCGTGGAAACGGCCATGCCCGTCGTAACGCAGACCGTCGTCGCCGCCGCGGACTACGGTGCGGACGAGGAATTTGCCGCGCAGGGCGCGGCGCTGTCCACGCTGGCAAGCTTTGTCGTCATTCCCGTGCTGATGCTCATGTTATAACTTTCCGCGCCATAGCGGTGCGGCCGTCTGCGGCGGCCGCACCGCTTTTTTTGCATATTCTCCCTTCCGATGCATATAGATGGAGCAACATCAGTCAGGAGTGTGCTGCATGAAGGGTAACATGGAAGAGCGCGCCTGCGCGCTGGCCGCTTACATCATCGAAAACCGCGCCACCGTGCGCGCCGCGGCAAAAAAGTTCGGCGTGAGCAAGTCCACCGTCCACAAGGACTTGCAGGATCGCCTGCCGCAGTTCAACCGCAGCCTTTACCTTCAGGTCAAAGAGGTGCTGGAGGTCAACAAGGCCCAGCGCCACATTCGCGGCGGCCTGGCCACGCGGAAAAAGTACAAAGGATTCTGAAACTTTTTTCGACATTTTGCGTCTAATTGGGAAGAATGCACCGATGCACCTCAAAAATACTCTTGCACAATTCTGCCGCACAGGGTAGAATGCAAGCAACGCATTATTGTAAACCAAAAGAGAAAACGGAGCGATACGATGAGAGATCAGGAATATTATGAGCGCGGCTATGACGATGCCCCCCGCCGCGCCCGCAGCCAAAACGGGAAAAAGCGCAAAAAGAAAAGATCCGGCAGCCGCGGCGAGCGCGTGGTCGTCACGCTTTTGTCGCTGCTTTTCCTGACCGTGGCCGCCGTGGCAACGGTCAAATATGTTGTGCGCGCGCCCGAGCCGGACGCCGGCAAGGAGAGCGTGCAGACCGAGCAGGACGGCACGCAGGACGAGGACACTGACGCCATCGAAACGATCGCGAATGGCAAGGAGCGCAAAAAATACTGCTACACGATCCTGGTCTACGGCGTGGACAACGACGCCGGCGGCAGCGACACGAATATGCTCATGCGCTTTGACGCGGAGGGCAAGAAAATCGACGTCGTCAGCCTGCCGCGCGACACGCTGATGAGCAACGGCCACAAGCTCAATTCCTCCTATAACAACGGCGGCACGGAAAAGCTGCGCAGCAACATTGAAGACATGCTGGGCATTCCCGTGGACTTCTACGTCTCCGTCGACCTCAAGGGCTTCATCGCGCTGATCGAGCAGATCGGCGGCGTGGATTTTGACGTGCCTGAGGACATGGACTACGACGACCCCTATCAGGATCTGCACATTCACTTCAAAAAGGGATTGCAGCACCTCAGCGGCCAGCAGTCCATGGAGGTCGTGCGTTTCCGCCACAACAACGACAACACCGGCTACGGTGGGCGGCAGGACATCGGCCGCATCGGCACGCAGCAGGCATTTTTGAAGGCAGTGGCGCAGAAGCTCATGAAGCTCGAAAACGTCCCCGCGATGGCGGAAACATTCTTAAAGTACGTCAAGACCGACCTGACACTCGGCAACCTCGTCTGGCTTGCCAACGAGGCGCTGGGTATGGGCGGAATGGACGCCATCAGCTTTGCCACCCTCCCCGGTGACGGCACAGGCTGGTACAAGGGCATGTCGGTCTACGCCCTTGACCCCACGCAGGTGCTGGAAATGACCAACTCCATGCTCAGCCCCTACGCCGCGGACATCACCGCGGCCGACCAGAACATCTTAGTCCCGTAATTTTCGCAGGATTTTCAGAAAGTGAGAAAAGGATCGCCGATGCCATTGAAGTTCCGCTTCGCGCTGCTCACCGCGGCGCTCATGCTCGTTTTGAGCGTCAACGCCCTTGCAAACAGCGGCGAAACCGCGCCGGAGGCGCCCGCTCCCGCACAGGAAGAAACCGCCGAAAAGGCGTCGCCGTTCACGCCGCTCCGCACGTATGCGGGCGAATTTGCCGACGTGAAAAGCGGCGACTGGTTTGCCCCCTCGGTCGTCTCCGCCTATGAATACGGTCTCCTCTCCGGGCGCGGGAACGGTGCGTTTGCGCCGGGCGACAATGTGACGCTCGCCGAGATGCTGACCATTGCCGCGCGCCTGCGCGCCATCTATACCACCGGCGGCGAGGAGGTCATTCCCGCCGCGCCGCTCGAAGAGAGCTGGTATCAGCCCTACGTTGACTACCTCAAGGCGGAAAACCTGCTCGACAACCGCTTTGAAGGCGCTTATCACCTGCCCGCCTCGCGCGCGCAGATGGCGGGCATCTTTGCGTTTGCTCTGCCCGCCGAATGGTACGATGAGCCGAACGCCTTGCTCGTCACCACCGCCTACGCAAGCGGCGATTTCATCGCCGACGTGACGGACAAGACCCCCTACCGCAGCGAGATCCTCCTGATGTATCGCCGCGGACTGCTCTCCGGCATGGACGATGTCGGCAGTTTTGCGCCCGAGCGCAGCGTCAGCCGCGCGGAGATCGCGGCGCTGCTCACGCGCGTTGTCGAACCGGAAACACGCCTGACGCTCACCTGGACGGTCGCGCCCTACCACTCCGCCGCCGGTGCAACGCTCGCAGGGCTCGTCGCAGCGCCGCAGAAAACAGCGCTGCCCGCCTCGCCGAAGGACACCGCCGCCATCGATGCGCTCGTGCGCGGCATGCTTGCGCGCGGCGAGCACAGCATCACGCTCCAATACTCCAAGGCGCTCTCAGCTGCCACGGCGAACGCGCTGACACAGGCATTCACCTCCTGCGTCAAAACCTACTGCGAGCAGATGTACAACGTGGTCTCCTGCCGCTCGTATGCGACGGGGCGCGTCGTGTTCACCTTCTCCTCCACTGCCTGTGCGGAGAAAGTGCTCGAATCCTACCGTGCCAAAACGCTCGCCGCCGCCATTCGCGTGCACGACTCCCTCTGGGAGAGCGGCACACTGAGCTACGGCATGAGCCAGTATGAGATCGCGCAGGCCTACTATCTCTGGCTGTGCGACAACTGCCGCTACGACAGCGCCGCCGGTGACGATTCCGCCAGCCACCTTGCCTACGGCGCGCTCGTGGGCGGCCTTGCCGTGTGCGACGGCTACACAGGCGCGTACAACCTGCTCTTAAAGCTCGAAGGCATCGACTGCACCGCGCTTTTCAACGACAGCCACATCTGGACGCTCGCAGAGCTGGACGGCACGACGTATCACATCGATGTCACCTGGGGCGATCAGTACGGCAGGACGGATCTCCGCTACTTTGGCATGAGCGAGGAGCAGTCCTACCAGTATCACCCCTGGAGCACGCAGAATCTGCCGAAATAACATATAAAAAGGCTCTCCGCTATAAGCGGAGAGCCTTTTTCTTTTCTCTTCAAATCACGAACGACTCGCCCTCGCGCGTGATGCGCGCGATCGCGTCCTTCTGCGCGGGGTGCGCGGCAAGGTAGCGGTCGATGACCTCGTACTTTTTCCACATGTGCATGGGGAAGACGTGCTGCACCTTGATCTGCCTCATCATCTCTTCGATGCCAAGCCCCTCGCTCCCCTCGCCGAGTCTCGGGTCGAGCGGCGCCATTGCCGCTGTGATCTCGGGCGCGATGGCGTTGTCCGTCGCCTCGTTTTGAACCGCTGCGGCAAGCTTTTCGATCGCCGCGCGGTAATGGGCGGCCATATTATTGCAATACGCCTCGCCCTCGCTCTTCCAGTCCCACCAGTTGAGGTCGCCCCCGTGGTAGACCATCTTCCCCTCGCAGCGCAGAAGATAGGCGTTGCCGATGTCCGTCGACTTGATGGCGCGGATGCTCAAGTCCTCGCCCGCGACGTCGGTGAGCAAAATGCTGTCGGGCCGCAGAACGGTCGTGCGGGCAAAAGCAGCGTCAGAAATGTTGAGCCACTGGCGCTTGCGCTCGGTGAGGCGCGTATCGCGCGAGACGAAAAAGCGCGCGTCGGGGTACTTTTCCAAAAGTGTGAACACCTTGGCGTCGAAGTGATCCTCGTGGCTGTGGCTCGAAAAGACGAGCAGGGGCTTATCGCCGCTTAGTTCCGGCAGCGCGCCGGTATAATCCGGCTCGTAGGTATAATCAAACAGCGTGTAGAACTTGTCCCACTCGACAAGAAATGCGCTGTGGGCGATAAACGTAACGGTCATAGGCCTCTCCTTTCCCAACGGAGCTTTAAATGTTTGCGCGTAGGATTATAACAGACGCGCGGCCGCAACGCAAGGGAAAAGGCTTTTCAAACGTGCGCGGTTGTGGTAAAATATCTGCAATTTTAACAGCGAATGTTGTATCTTCGCAGAAAGGAGCCGCGCGATGCTGAAAAAAGCCTATGTTGAGATCACGAACTGCTGCAATCTCGCCTGCTCCTTCTGCCCCAAGACGCGGCGTGCGCCGCGCACGATGAGCGCGCAGGAATTTGACCTCGTTCTCTCCCGGCTCGAAGGGTATGTGCAGTATGTTTACCTCCATCTCATGGGCGAGCCGCTGCTGCACCCGGAGCTCTTCTCGTTTTTCGCCCTTGCCGGGGCGCGGGGCATGAAGGTGTGCATCACGACGAACGGCACGCTCCTTGAAAAGCGCGCAGACGAGCTGCTGAATGCCGGGAGCCTGCACAAGATCAGCGTTTCGCTCCACAGCTTTGAGGGCAACGACGGCGCGGTTGAGCAGGAGCTTGCCTATCTTGAGCAGGTCTGGGACTTTGCGGAAAAGGCCGCGAAAAAGGGCATCATCGTGGCGCTGCGCCTCTGGAACGACGGCGGTGCGGACGCGCGCAACGGCGAAATTCTCAACTTTCTGCGCGCGCGCACGGGAAATGACTGGCCCGAAATGCGAAACGGCAGCTTCCTCCTGCGCGACCACTTGTATTTAGAGCGCGCGGGCAAATTCGAATGGCCCGACCTCTCTGCAAACGAATCCGGTGCGCAGTTCTGCTACGGCCTGCGCGACCAGCTCGGGATCCTTGCTGACGGTACCGTGGTGCCCTGCTGCCTCGATCACGAGGGCGACATTCCGCTGGGGAATCTCTTCACCCAGCCGCTTGCGGAAATCCTCAAAAGTCCGCGCGCGTGTGCGCTGCGCGAGGGCTTTTCGCAGCGAAGACCCGCCGAAGAACTCTGCCGACGCTGCGGTTTTGCCGCGCGCTTCAATAAATAAGGCTTATGAGAGAACACTGGGAAAACTTAACTGCGATGACCGCGCCGCTTCTTGCGTGGTATGATTTGAACGGCCGCACGCTGCCGTGGCGCAGCGTCGTCACACCATACCGCACGTGGGTCTCGGAGATCATGCTCCAGCAGACGCGCGTCGGCGCGGTGATCCCCTACTTTGAACGCTTCATGGAAGAACTTCCCGACGTTTCCGCGCTCGCGGCGGTTTCCGAGGAACGGCTTTTGAAGCTCTGGGAGGGGCTTGGCTACTACTCGCGCGCAAGGAACCTCCAAAGGGCGGCAAAGGTCATCGTTTCCGACCTTGGCGGCGCGCTGCCGCAGTCGTATCACGCGCTCTTGTCGCTCCCCGGCATCGGCGAATATACCGCTGCCGCCATCGCGTCCATCAACTTTTCTGAGCCGGTCGCAGCGGTGGACGGCAACCTCCTGCGCGTCGCCGCGCGTGTGAGCGGCTGCGGCGAGGACATCATGGATGCCAAGGTGCGCCGTCTTTTCCGCCAAAGGCTCGATGCGGCCATCGACGCAAACCGCCCCGGCGCGTACAATCAGGCGATGATGGATCTCGGCGCGACGGTGTGCCTGCCGAACGGCGCGCCGAGGTGCGACATCTGCCCCGCGCGTACCGTGTGCGAGGCGTACAAAAACGGTCTCACCGAAGTCCTTCCCGTGCGCGCGAAGAAAAAATCGCGCAGGGTCGAGGAGCGCACGGTGCTGCTGCTCTTTCAGGGGAGAAAGGTCGCGCTGCGAAAGCGGCCGGACACGGGGCTTCTTGCTGGTCTCTGGGAATACCCGAACCTCCCCGAGAGCCTCGACGAGGCGGGCGCTCTGCTCGCGCTCGCGCAGATGGGGCTGTCGGCAAAGTCCATCGAGCCCGTGGGCAGCGCCAAGCACATCTTCACCCACATTGAGTGGGATATGAAGGGCTATTTTGCCGACGTGGCGGGTGAAAACGACGATCTCATCTGGGCGGACGCCGATGCGTTCGACGCGCTCGCGCTGCCCACGGCATTCAAGAAATACACCGCGCTCGTTCGCGCGCGGCTGCAATAAAAGAGGGAGATTTGACGCATGGCACAGCTTTATTTCAAATACGGCGCGATGGGCTCGAGCAAAACGGCCAACGCGCTGATGGCGCGCTTCAACTACGAAGAGCGCGGGCAGAAAACGCTTCTCTGCAAGCCCCAGCTCGACACGCGCGACGGCGACCACATGGTGCATTCGCGCATCGGCCTTGAGTACCCCTGCGTATACTTTCACGAGATGCGCGAGATGGACGAGGACAAGCTCAAGGAAAATGCCTGCATCATCGTCGATGAGGCGCAGTTCCTGACGAAGGAGGAAGTGCTCTATCTCGTCCACCTCGTCGACGACTGCGGCATTCCCGTCATCTGCTACGGGCTGCGTGCAGACTTCAAGGGCGACCTCTTCCCCGGCAGCTATGAGCTGCTCGTCATGGCCGACAAGTTGGAAGAGGTCAAGACCATCTGCTGGTGCGGCAAGAAGGCCGCCTTCAACGCCCGCTTTGACGAAAAGGGGCGCGTACTGAAAGAGGGCGCGCAGGTCGTCATCGGCGCGAACGACCAGTACATCGGCCTGTGCCGCAAGCACTGGATGCTCGGCGACCTCGGCCCCGACTTCAACGGTCAGGGCACGGGCGACTGATGCGCTGCGAGATCTGTCCCCGCCGCTGCGGCGCGGAGCGCACGGGGGAATTATCGGGCGGCGTGTGCCGCATGCCCGCGGGGCTCGTTGTCGCGCGCGCCATGCTGCACCTATGGGAAGAGCCCGTGCTCAGCGGCACAAACGGCGCGGGCTGCATCTTCTTTTCCGGCTGCAACCTCGGCTGCGTCTTCTGCCAGAACGGGCGCATCAGTCACGAGAATTTCGGCAAAGTCATCACGCCCGCACATCTGCGCGAGATCATGGAGGACCTCGTTTCGCAGGGCGCGCACTGCATCGATCTTGTCACGCCCACGCACTTCACCCCCTGGGTGCTCAAAGCGCTGGATCCGCCGCTCCCCGTCCCCGTTGTGTGGAACAGCGGCGGCTACGAGCGTGTGGAAACGCTCAGAACGCTTGAGGGCAAGGTGCAGATCTATCTGCCCGATTTAAAATACGCCATGGAGCGCCCCGCGCGCGAGCTTTCCGCCGCGCCGGACTACTTCGAAGTTGCCGCTGCGGCCATCGACGAGATGGTGCGCCAGGTCGGTGCATACAAAATTGGGGACGACGGACTGATGAAGTCCGGCGTCATTCTGCGCCACCTCGTCCTGCCGGGGCAGATGGAGAACACCAAGCGTGTCATCGACTATGTCTCGTCCCACTTCCCGCCGAAGACCGTGCTCTTTTCGCTCATGAGCCAGTATACGCCGCAGTCCGGCGCGACCGGCGCGCTCGCGCGGCGCTTAAATGAGCGCGAGTACCGCACAGCGGTGCAGTACATGCGCGACTGCGGCCTGACCGACGGCTTTTGTCAGGAGCTCTCGAGCGCCAAAGAGGAATACACGCCGATCTTTGACTTGCAGGGCGTCTGAGCGGCGAATACCCGCCCGAAAAGCAGAATTTGATAACAAATTGAAATATCTCTTGATAAAACAACAAGGAGGACTCGATATGGAGCGTGTCAGCAAGCGGAATTACTATCTGGACATTGCGCAGACCGTGCTCGAGCGCGCGACCTGCCTGCGCCGCGTCTACGGCGCGATCATCGTCAAAAACGATGAGATCATCTCCACGGGCTACAACGGCGCGCCGCGCGGACGCAAGAACTGCGTCGACCTCGGCTACTGCACGCGCGAGCAGCTCAAGGTTCCGCGCGGCGAGCGCTACGAGCTTTGCCGCAGCGTCCACGCCGAGGCGAACGCCATCATCTCCGCCCAGCGGCGCGACATGGTCGGCGCGAGCATTTATCTGGTCGGGCGCGACGCACGCAGCGGCGAGCTGCTCCACGACGCGACAAGCTGCCCCATGTGCCGCCGTATGATCATCAACGCGGGGCTCGACGAGGTCGTTATTCGCCGCACGGAAACCGAATTCGACATCGTTCCCGTGCAGAAATGGATCGACGAGGACGACTCGCTATAACTTCAAAAAAGCGGCTTTGCCGCTTTTTTGAGGGGAATTGCCGCCCGCTGCAGCGCACGCGCCGTAGGCGCGCACGTTTGCGGGCTAAGAAGTATTTTTTCTGACGCACATGTCGTCAGAAAAAATGATTGAAATTCATTTGCGCCGTGCGTGGCACAAAGTCTGCGACGCTTCTATTTCTTTCACCGTCTGTGGGCGGCAAAATCTGCGATGTCTTTTCCGTCTGCGGACGGGAATTATTGATAAGACCTTGCAAATACCGCCATAACGGTGGTAAACTGTAACTAATTACGCCCCGCTTTCATTCGGCGCGGGCAGAAAAGAGGAAAGCACCAATGGACAAGAAGAGATTCTATATCACCACCCCCATCTATTACCCTTCCGATAAGCTCCACATCGGCCACACCTACTGTACCGTGGCGACCGACGCGATGGCGCGCTACAAGCGCCTGACGGGCTATGACGTCATGTTCCTGACCGGAACAGACGAGCACGGTCAGAAGATCGAGGACAAAGCGCGCGACGCGGGCGTGACCCCACAGCAGTTTGTCGACAACATCGTCTGCGGCGAAAAGGGCATTCTCGACCTGTGGAAGCTCATGAATATTTCGAACGACCGCTTCATCCGCACGACGGACGACTATCATGTTGCGGCCGTTCAGAAGATCTTCAAGAAGATGCACGACAACGGCGACATCTACAAGGGCACCTACAAGGGCAAGTACTGCAAGCCCTGCGAGAGCTTCTGGACGGAGAGCCAGCTTGTCGACGGCAAGTGCCCCGACTGCGGACGCGACGTGGAGGACGCCGAGGAGGAGGCCTACTTCTTCAAGCTCAGTAAGTACGCCGACCGCGTGCAGCACCTGCTTGAGGACACTGATTTCCTCCAGCCCGCCTCCCGCGTGAACGAGATGGTCAACAACTTCATCAAGCCCGGCCTTGAAGACCTCTGCGTTTCCCGCACGAGCTTCACCTGGGGTATCCCCGTGGACTTTGACCCCGGTCACGTCGTTTACGTCTGGGTCGACGCGCTCTTCAACTACTGCACGGCGCTCGGCTTCATGAACGACAAGTACGACGATTACGATAAGTTCTGGCCCGCCGACGTCCACTTTGTCGGCAAGGAGATCGTCCGCTTCCACTCCATCATCTGGCCCGCGATGCTCATGAGCATGGGCATGCCGCTTCCCAAGCACGTTTACGGCCACGGCTGGCTCGTGATGGACGGCGGCAAGATGAGTAAGTCCAAGGGCAACGTCGTCGACCCCTATGTGCTCGCCGAGCGCTTCGGCGTGGACGCGCTGCGTTTCTTCCTGCTGCGCACCTTCCCCTTCGGCTCGGACGGCAACTTCTCGAATGAACTGCTCATCAACACCATCAATGTCGACCTCGCCAACGACCTCGGCAACCTCGTCTCCCGCACAACGGCCATGGTCGAAAAATATTTCGGCGGCACGCTGCCGGAAAGCCGTCAGGCCGATGCGCTCGACGACGAGCTCATCTCTCAGCTCTCCGCGCTGCGCGGCAAGTACGAAGCCGAGATGGAGAAGTTCCAGTTCCAGAACGCGCTTGAGCTCATCTTCAAGTGCATCCAGCGCGCCAACAAGTATATCGACGAGACCGCACCCTGGGCGCTCGCCAAGGACGAGGCCAACAAGCCCCGCCTTGCCTCCGTCATGTATAACCTCCTTGAGAGCATCCGCATCTGCACGGTGCTGCTCACCCCGTTCATCCCCGATTCCTGCGAGAAGATCTTCGCGCAGATCGGCGCGTGCGAGTGCTGCCGCGATTGGGACAGCGCCGCGAAGTGGGGCAGCCTGAATCCCGCCGTCACCGTCCACAAGGGCGAGGCCATCTTCCCGCGCGTCGACGCGCAGAAGGCGCTCGAAGAGCTGGAAGCCATTCAGGAGGCGCAGAAAAAGGCAGCTCTCCCCGCGATGGAGTTCGAACCGATGGTCGAGGAAAAGGTCGACTTCGACACGTTCTGCAAGTCCGACTTCCGCGCCGTCAAGGTCAAGGCCTGCGAGGCCGTGAAAAAGAGCGACAAGCTCCTGCGCTTCACGCTCGACGACGGCACCGGCACCGACCGTCAGATCCTCTCCGGCATCCACAAGTTCTACGAGCCGGAGGAGCTTGTCGGCAAGACGCTCGTCGCCATCGTCAACCTGCCCCCGCGCAAGATGATGGGCCACGAGAGCTGCGGCATGCTGCTCTCCGCCGTCCACACCGAAAAGGGCGAAGAAAAGCTCAACCTCATCATGGTGGACGACAAGATCCCCGCGGGCGCAAAGCTCTGCTGAAAAGTCAAAGAGAAGAGGGCCGGAAACCGGCCCTCTTTTTTAGAAGGAGAGAACATGAATCTGATCTTTGATACCCACGCCCACTACGACGACGAGGCGTTCGACGCTGACCGCGAGGAATTGCTCGCGTCCATGCCCGAAAACGGCGTGGGGCTGATCGTCGACCCCGGCTGCGACCTTGAATCGTCGCGCCGCGCGGTGGAGCTTGCGGAGAAATACCCTCATGTCTACGCCGCCGTGGGCTGGCACCCGGAAAACTGCGCGCCCTACACGAGCGAGAGCCTCGACACGCTGCGGCAATGGGCGAAGAGTCCGAAAGTCGTCGCCATTGGCGAGATCGGCCTTGACTACTACTGGGAGCAGAACCCGCCGAAAGATTGGCAGCAGGAGGTCTTCCGCGCGCAGCTCGCGCTCGCGCAGGAGCTTTCTCTCCCCGTCATCGTGCACGACCGCGACGCGCATGCCGACAGCCTTGCCATCGTAAAGGAATTCCCGGATGTGCGCGGCGTGTTCCATTGCTTTTCCGGCAGCGTCGAGATCGCGCAGGAGCTTATAAAGCGCGGCTGGTACCTGGGCTTTGACGGCCCGCTGACCTACAAGAACGCGAAGAAGACCGTCGAGGTCGCAAAGATCGTCCCGCTTGACAGGGTGCTTCTCGAAACGGACAGCCCTTACATGGCCCCCGTTCCCGTGCGCGGCACGCGCAACGACTCGCGCAACGTTTTCCACATCGCGGCAAAGTTCGCCGAGCTGCGGGGAATGGAAGTTGATGAAGTCATCGCGCTGACGAGCGAAAACGGAAAGCGCCTCTTCGGCATCGAGTGATCGCATCTTCTTTCTCCCGTCTGTCGGAGCACCGATATCAGCAAGCAGAAAAGTCCCGCGCAAAATTGCGCGGGACTTTTTGCATCGATCCGCCGCCCGATGGCGGGGCTTCATTACAAATGTTCTCAATTTATAAAGGGTATGATAAAGGGTAAAAGGTGTTTCAGGGCAGCAAAAAAGCCTTGAAGTTACTGAAACTTCAAGGCTTTTTTCGTGGTGCGCGGTACAGGACTCGAACCTGTGACCCCATGCACGTCAAGCATGTGCTCTACCAGCTGAGCTAACCGCGCGAACCGAACAGTGATATACTACTACACCAGCTATGTTTTGTCAACACTTTTTTACAAGAACCCAGTTTTTCTTTTTCGCAGAGGGAGACTATTTACAGCATACGCTAAGCGGGCAGGAATGTAAAGAGGGGAAAATAGCAGAAATTGTCCCGCCTTTTTCAGTCATTTTTCTGCGTGCGCCTTTCTTGTCATTTCCCCCTGTTTTCTATATAATGTCTTTATTATGTGTTGAGAGAATGAGGTGCTTTTTACGATGGGAACGATCGGTTTTGACAACGATAAATACCTTGCCATGCAGTCCGCGCACATCCGCGAGCGCATCGGCCAGTTCGGCGGCAAGCTGTATCTTGAATTCGGCGGCAAGCTGTTTGACGATTTTCACGCTGCGCGCGTGCTGCCCGGCTTCCAGCCCGACAGCAAGATCCGCATGCTCCAGCAGCTGCGCGACGATGCGGAGATCGTCATCGCGGTCAACGCAAACGACATTGAAAAGAACAAGGTGCGCGGCGACCTCGGCATCACCTACGATGACGACTGCCTGCGCCTGATTGACGCGTTCCGCTCGCTGGGGCTTTATGTCGGCGGCGTGTGCATCACGCAGTACGCCGGCCAGAGCGCGGCAGACGCCTTCATCAAGCGGCTCAACACGCTGGGCGTGCGCAACTACCGCCACTACCCCATCGCTGGCTACCCCTCCGACGTTGCCCACATCGTCAGCGACGAGGGCTTCGGCCGCAACGAATATATTGAAACGACGCATTCGCTCATCGTCATCACCGCCCCCGGCCCCGGCAGCGGCAAGATGGCCACCTGCCTCTCCCAGCTCTACCATGAGCACAAGCACGGTGTGAGCGCGGGCTACGCAAAGTTTGAGACCTTCCCCATCTGGAACCTGCCGCTCAAGCACCCCGTGAACCTCGCCTACGAGGCGGCGACCGCCGACCTTGACGACGTGAATATGATCGACCCCTTCCACCTCGAGGCTTACGGCGAAACGACCGTCAACTACAACCGCGACGTGGAGATCTTCCCCGTTCTGCGCGCGATCTTCGAGCGTATCTCCGGCAAGTGCCCCTACCAGTCTCCCACGGACATGGGCGTCAACATGGCGGGCAACTGCATCATCAACGACGAAGTCTGCCGTCAGGCTTCGCGCATGGAGATCCTGCGCCGCTACTATGCCGCGCAGGTCGACGTGGCGCGCGGCGTGGCAGACGCCTGCCAGCTCAGAAAGCTCGAGCTTGTGATGCAGCAGGCAGACGTGACGCCCGAGCTCTGCCCCGCCATCGCCGCAGCCAACCAGAAGGCCGAGGAGACCGATGCGCCCGCAGGCGCGATGATGCTGCCCGACGGCCGCGTTGTCACGGGCAAGACCTCTTCCCTGCTCGGCGCTTCGGCAGCGCTGCTATTGAACGCGCTCAAGGCCATGGCCGGCATTCGCAGCGACCTTGACCTCATCTCCAATCAGGTCATCGAACCGATCTCCGCGCTCAAGATCCAGTCGCTCGGCCATCACAACCCGCGTCTGCACTCCGATGAGGTACTCATCGCGTTGGCGATCTCAGGGCTGACGAACCCGCTGGCAGACATGGCCCGTGATCAGCTCGGCAGCCTGCGCGGCTGCGACGCGCACTTCTCCGTCATCATCTCGGAGGAGGACATCAAGCTTTACAAGCGCCTCGGCATTCACGTCAGCTGCGAGCCGAAGTATGAGTCCAAGCGCCTGTACCACAAATAATTTCTAAGGATTCCCTACCATGCACAACAAAAACACTCTCCCCTACGCCGTCGTCTGCGGCGGCGCAAATATCGACATCGGCGCTCATTCCTTCGCTCCCCTGCGCGACCGGGATTCCAATCCCGGACGTGTCGAGCTGAGTCTCGGCGGCGTGGGGCGCAACATTGCACACAACATGCGCCTGCTCGGCGTGCCAACCTATCTTCTCACCGCCTTAGGCGGCGACTCACGCGCTTTGCAGATCGAGCAGAGCTGCCGAGAACTCGGCATCGACCTCTCGCACGCCCTGCGCGTGCCCGACGGGCGCACCTCGACCTACGTTTTCGTCGGCGACAGCGACGGCGATATGGCCATCGCCGTGTCCGACATGGAGATCTGCGAAAAGCTGACACCGGACTATTTTGCCTCTCAGCTCGATCTTCTCAACGGCGCGGCTGCTGTGGTCATCGACGCAAATCTGCCGCGAGGATCCATCGCGTACCTGACCGAGCACTGCACCGCGCCCATTTTCATCGACCCCGTCTCCACCGTCAAGGCAGAAAAGCTCCGGGGGCTTCTTGCCCGCGTGCACACTCTCAAGCCCAACCGCATCGAAGCAGAGCTGCTCTCCGGTGTGCAGATCACGGACGGCGAGAGCCTGCGTCAGGCCGCGCAGGCGCTGCTTGACCAGGGCGTGGGGCGCGTGTTCCTCTCCCTCGGCGGCGACGGTGTGCTCGCCGCACAGCGCGGCGAAGTGCACGCAGCGCCCATCTGCAAAGCGGAGATGCGCAACGCCACCGGTGCGGGCGACGCGATGATGGCGTCACTCGTCTGGTCGTTCCTCTCCGGCAGAACGCTCGCGGAAAGCGCCGCCGCCGGCACGGCAGCCGCCGCCCTCGCGGTGGAGAGCGAAGAGACCATCAACCCCGCCATGAGCGCCGAGGCCGTGGAGCGGCGCATGGCGCGCTGATCTTCCGCCCCCTTATAAAGCAGCAAAAAAGAACCGTCCGATCGGACGGTTCTTTTTTCTTACTTTTCGATGAGATAGCTGCCGCTGTCCGTCGCCTCTCCCACAATAGGGACAAATTCGACATCGTAGGCCTTCATCGCCTCCGTGACGCTCTCAAGCTGCTCCGCCGTCACCTTTACATACACGCGGTCGAACGTTTCCGCAAGCTCGCTCATCACGATGCCGGACTTCTCTTCGCTGCCCGCAAGCACAATGTCTGCGTCCACGCTGACGGAGAGCTTTCCCTTGTAGCCCGCCTTCTCCAGCGCGGCATGGAGATCGTCCGAAAGCAGCATCAGCGCTTCCTGCTGCGTCATCGTGCGCTCGTCTGTCTTGATGCGGCTCAGCCGTCCCTCGCGCGGATAGTGGAAATCGTCGAGCAGCAGCTCGTCAAAGCCCATCTGTGCGCATTCCGTGACGAGATCGGTCACATACTGCCGCGCCGCCTGCTTTTCGGGTGCGAGCCAGTGGGTGCTGTTCGTATCGTACCAGACAAAGCCCGTCAGCTGGCAAACGGCGGCATCCGTCATGTGCTTGTAGGCATACAGGCTGTCGTGGAGCGTGCTGATGCGCCCGATCGTGTAATAGTCCGAGTCCGCCAGACCCGCAATGGCGCTGCGCGAGGCGCTGCCGCCGCTCACCGCGCCGCAGTCGATCGCGCCGGGCACCTTGGACTCGTAATAGATCTTGCCGCTTGCGTCCTTGAGCTCGACAGCCACGGCGTTCACGTCCTTGCCAAGGCCGTCCAGCGCCGTCTGCCACTCGCCGCCGAGCGCCGAAGCGTCCAACTCGACCGCGTGGGTATCCTTGATGGCGGGCTTTTCCACAACGATCTCAAGGTCGTCCTGCTTTTCTCCGTCGCCGCTATCGCTATTGTCTGCCGTGTCGTCCTGCGCTGTCTTTTTCGCCCATGGGAGCTCAAAGCGGACAGAGCCGTCCGCCTCATAAACCATATAGCGCTGCGCAAACAAAAAGCCGCATGCCAGCAGCAAAACGAACACCAGCAGCACCGCCAGCACACCTCTGCCGCGCCTGCGCCCGTGATAGCCGGCATAGCCCTTCGTTCCGCTCGTTTTTCTTGCCATTGTCCGCTTTCGCCTCCTTTTTTTCCGTACCCCAATGTTACCTTCTGCAAAGCAAAAAATCAACAAAAACCTCTCGGTTTTTGTTGATTTCCCGCATTTTGTATGGCTTCAGCCCTGAATGCCGTCGAGCAGCGCAACGCGGCGGGCATGGCGGCCGCCCTCAAACGCGGTGGAGAGGAAGGTCTCGACCATGGCCGAAGCCAGCTTGGGGCCCGTGAAGCCCGCGCCGATGGCCATCATGTTGGCGTTGTTGTGCTGGCGGCAGAGCTGCGCTTCGAGCGCATCGGCACAGTGCGCGCAGCGGATGCCGTTCACCTTGTTCGCCGCGATGGAGATGCCGATGCCGGTCGTGCAGACGACGATGCCGTACTCGCACTCCCCGCTTGCCACGGCACGCGCGGCAGCCTCGCCGAAGATGGGATAGTCGCAGCTCTCGGTGGAGTAGGTGCCGCAGTCCTTGACCTCGTGGCCCAGCCCCTCCAGCTGCTTTTTGATGTCTTCCTTCATGGCGTATCCGCCGTGGTCACAGCCCAATGCGATCTTCATAATTTTTCTCCTCTTATCGGTCAGATTTTGTGAAAAACCGGTTTTTTCTTTTCAAACGTACACACATAGCCGAGCCCGCAGCTCTTCAAAAGCTCCTGCGTTTCCCGCACGTGCGTGCCGACAAATTCCGGTGTGTGCGCGTCGGTGCCGATGGTGATGATCTCGCCGCCAAGCTCGCGGTAGAGCTTCAGCCACTTCCCGTCCGGCAGCGGCGTGTTGCCGCGGTTCACGTTGCACTCGATGCCGCAGCCGTTTTCGATGAGCGCGCGGAACACCTGCGCGACTTCATCTTCAAAGCCGTCGAAGCTCATGTGCATACCGTGGTTCTCGTTCATGTAGCGCAGCGGCAGCGTCAGGTGCCCCAGCACGGAGAATTTGCCCCACTTTGCCGTTTGCAGCACAAGCGTGAGATAGTCGGCGATCTGTTCTCTCGCCTCCTGCTCGGTGCAGCCGGGCATGAAGTAGAGATCGTCCCAGTCGTACTTTTCCGAGAGCTGATGCTGCGAGCCGATGACAAAATCCAGCTCCTCAAGGCGTGCAAGCAGCTCGTCGGCGTAGGCAAAGTCGCGCATCGCCTCGCCGAGCTCAATGCCGCGGCGCACGACGATCTTCCCCTCCGCGGCGCGATCCGCGCGCGCAAAGGTCTCCGCACGCGCGGAAAAGTCATGCTCCCAGTGCGTATATTCTCGCGGGCGATAGAGATCCACATGATCGGTCAGGCACATTTCCTGCAAACCCTGCGCGATGCCCGCGCGCACCATGTCCTCCACCGGCGTTTTCGAGTCGAACGAAAGCGCACAGTGGGTATGATAATCCGATAAATACATCTTTTACCCTTTACAGCTTGAACTTTCCGAAAAAGCCCTTGTGCTCTTCATAATTCTTCTCGCCGAGCGACTCGCTGAACTTCCTGAGCGCTTCCTTCTGCTCGCGGTTGAGGTTGCGCGGCGTTTCAATGTTCACGGTGACATACTGGTCGCCGCGGCCGCGGCCGTTGAGACCGGGAATGCCCTTGCCTTTCAGGCGGAAGGTCGTGCCGCTCTGCGTCCCCTCGGGGATCGTGTACTTCACCTTGCCGTCGATCGTCGGGATCTCCAGCTCTCCGCCAAGCACCGCCTGCGTAAAGGTGATGGGCGCCTCGCAGAGGACGCTCGTCCCCTCACGGCGGAAGATCTCATGCGGCCGCACGGCAACAACGATCAGAAGATCGCCCGCGGGGCCGCCGTTTTTGCCCGCGTTGCCCTGCGCGCGCAGCGAAATGGTCTGCCCGTTGTCGATGCCCGCGGGGATACTGACCTTGATGGTCTTGCGGTGGCGGATCATGCCCTTGCCGCCGCACTTGGGGCAGGGCTGATGAATGATCTTACCCTTGCCGCCGCAGCGCTGGCAGGGAGCCGAGGTGGACATGAAGCCCAGCGGCGTCTGGCGGCGCTGCTGAACCACGCCGCTGCCGCGGCAATCCGGGCAAACCTCGGCGGTCGTGCCCTGGGCGCAGCCCGAACCGTGGCAGTCCGGGCACTGCTCGATGCGGTCGATGCTGACCTCTTTTTCGCAGCCGAAGGCCGCTTCCTCAAAGCTGATGGTAACGCTCGTACGCAGGCTCTCGCCGCGCTGCGGCGCATTGGGGTTTGCCCGCGCGCCGCCGAAGCCCCCGCCGAAAAAGCTGCCGAAGATGTCGCCAAGGTCGCCGAAGTCGAACCCACCCGCGCCGTAAGCGCCGCCACCGGCGCCTGCGCCGTAATTCGGGTCGACGCCCGCAAAGCCGAACTGGTCATAGCGCGCCTTCTTGTCGGGGTCGCTCAAAACCTCGTTCGCCTCGTTGATCTCCTTGAACTTCTCCTCCGCTTCCTTGTCGCCGGGATTCATGTCAGGGTGATACTTGCGCGCGAGCTTTTTGTATGCTTTTTTGATCTCTTCTTCCGAAGCGCCCTTGGAAATACCCAGCACCTCGTAATAGTCTCTTTTATTTTCAGCCATAGACTACGCTCCTAAAAACGCCGCAATCGGGGGCAGTATAAACTGTCCCCGCTGCGTCGAATGGTTTTTCTTACTTCTTGTTGTTGTCGTCGTCATCCACGACCTTGTAGTCAGCATCATAATACTGCTGACCGTTCGGGCCGGTCTGCGCGCCGCCGTTTGCGCCGCCCATGTCGGGGCCAGCCTGTGCGCCGCCCTGCGGATTGGCCTGCTGATAGAGCTTCTCGCTCATCTGGTAGAACATCTGCGTGAGCTCTTCGGTCGCGCTCTTGATGGCGTCGGTATCGTCGCCCTTGAGGACTTCCTTCAGCTTGTCGATCCCGGCCTGCACCTTGGCCTTCTCGTCCGCGGGGATCTTGTCGCCCACTTCGCCGAGGGTCTTCTCGCTCTGGTAGACCATCTGGTCGGCCTGGTTGCGCACTTCGACCTTCTCCTTGATCTTGGCGTCCTCGGCGGCATACTGCTCAGCTTCCTTGACGGCCTTCTCGATGTCTTCCTTGCTCATGTTGGAGGAAGAGGTGATGGTGATGTGCTGCTCGGTGCCAGTGCCGAGATCCTTCGCGCTGACGTTCACGATGCCGTTGGCGTCGATGTCGAAGGTGACCTCGATCTGAGGCACGCCGCGGCGTGCCGGCGCAATGCCGTCGAGATGGAAGCGACCGAGGCTCTTGTTGGCAGCGGCCATCTCGCGCTCGCCCTGCAGGACGTTGACCTCAACGCTCGTCTGGTTATCGGCAGCGGTGGAGAAGATCTGGCTCTTCTTGACGGGAATGGTGGTGTTGCGGTCGATGAGCTTGGTGCAAACGCCGCCCATGGTCTCAATGCCGAGGGACAGCGGGGTAACGTCGAGCAGCAGCAGGCCCTTGACGTCGCCGGTCAGCACGCCCGCCTGGAGCGCTGCGCCCATGGCGACGCACTCGTCGGGGTTGATGCCCTTGAAGCCTTCCTTGCCGGTGAGCTTCTTGACCATTTCCTGCACGGCGGGGATACGGCTGGAGCCGCCGACCATGAGAACCTTGTGAATGTCGTTGCCGGTGAGGCCCGCGTCGCTCAGCGCCTGACGGACGGGGCCTGCGGTGGCCTCGACGAGGTGCGCGGTCAGCTCGTTGAACTTAGCGCGCGTAAGGGTCAGGTCGAGGTGCTTCGGGCCGGTGGCGTCGGCGGTGATATACGGGAGGTTGATGTTGGTGGAGGTCACGCCGGAAAGCTCGATCTTGGCCTTCTCGGCAGCTTCCTTCAGGCGCTGCATGGCGACCTTGTCGCCGGAGAGGTCCACGCCGTCGGTACGCTTGAACTCGCTGACCATCCACTTCATGATGCACTCATCGAAGTCGTCGCCGCCGAGACGGTTGTTACCGGCCGTAGCGAGCACTTCGATGACGCCGTCGTCAATGTCGAGGATAGACACATCGAACGTGCCGCCGCCGAGGTCGTAGACCATGACCTTCTGGCTCTGCTCCTTGTCGACGCCGTAGGCAAGCGCCGCAGCCGTCGGCTCGTTGATGATACGCTTGACATCGAGGCCGGCAATCTTACCGGCGTCCTTGGTCGCCTGACGCTGCGCGTCGGTGAAGTAAGCGGGAACGGTGATAACAGCCTCGCTGACGCTTCCGCCGAGGTAGGCTTCGGCGTCCGCCTTGAGCTTCTGCAGGATCATCGCGCTGATCTCCTGCGGGGTGTACTTCTTGCCGTCGATCTCGACTTTATAGTCGCTGCCCATCTCGCGCTTGATCGAAGAGATCGTGCGGTCGGGGTTGGTGATGGCCTGACGCTTTGCGACCTGACCGACCATGCGCTCGCCGGTCTTACTGAACGCAACGACGGACGGGGTGGTGCGGTTGCCTTCGGCGTTGGGGATAACGACGGCTTCGCCGCCCTCCATCACAGCCACACAAGAGTTGGTCGTACCAAGGTCGATACCAATAACTTTAGACATAATGTTGTCCTCCTAAGATCTATCTTAATTTTTTTGTTAACGAAATAAATTTATCATTTCGCGCTTCCGCGCGGAATTTGCACTTTAATTGGCCACTTTTACAATGGCAAATCGCAGCACCTTATCGCCCAGCGTGAAGCCCTGCTGCAAAACCTCGGCCACGGTGTTTTCCCCGTAGCTTTCGTCCTCAATGTGCATGACGGCGTTGTGCTTTTCGGGATCAAAGGGCTGCCCCACGGCGTCCATTGTTTCAACGCCCAGCTTCTTGAGGCTCTCCTTGAACTGGTTGAACACCATCTCAAGGCCCTTGCGGTGGGGCGATTCATCGTCGCCGTACTGGGCAAGGCCGCGCTCGAGGTTATCGTAAACGCCCAGCAGCGCCTTGACCGTGTCGATCTTCGCGTCGGTGTAAAGACTTTCCTTCTCCTTGGCGGTGCGCTTGCGGTAGTTGTCATATTCGGCGGCAAGGCGCAGGTATTTGTCCTGCTCGGCGGCGAGCGCCTTGGCAAGGCCTTCCATCTTCTCCATCTGCTCGCGCGTGACGGTGAAGATCTCCTGCTCCTCGGGGACTTCCGCGGTTTCCTCCTGTGGCGTCTCCGGTGTCTGGTTCACGTCCTTTTCCGGCGTGTTCTCCGCCGCGTTCTGCTTGTCGTTCTTAGCCATTTCTTACTCCTTATCTTCTTCCTTGGGCGGAAGCTCGTTCTTTCCGAACATCCGCGTCAGGCTGTCTGCAAAATAACTCAGCCGCGCCGTCACTGTGGCGTAGTCCATTCTCGTCGGACCCACCACGCCGACAAGGCCGCGCATTCCGTCGCCGATATCGTAGCTGGCGACGACCACGCTCGTTTCCTTGAGCGCCTCGTTCACGTTTTCCGGGCCGATCAGAATTTTGAGCGGCGCGCCGTCGTCCGGCACGGGAAGCTCTTCCTTGTTGTCGACCAGGAAGGTCACAAGCTCGTGCGCCTTGTCTACGTCGCGGTACTCGGGCATCTTGAGGATCTGGCTCGCGCCCGCGGTCTCCACGCTGCGCTGCGCGCTCTGCTCGAGCATGCTGATCGCATACTCGACCGCCTTGGATACCACGAGAAACAGCTCCGGGGAAAGCTGCTCGGACAGGCTCATCAGCCTTGCGCTCATCTCGTCGGGGCCGCAGGCAGTGAAGTGGGCGTTCAAAAGCTCCTTGACGTCCGCAAGCCGCTGGGCATCAAACGGAAGATCCGAATGCTGCAGCTGGCTTTTCACACGGTTGTCCTCGCCCATCATCACGACGATGAAGCTCTGCGCGTCCACGGCGATGAGCTCGAAGCGCTTGACGCTTGCCTCGCGCCGCCCGCCCGTCACGCTGTAAACGGGGTAATTGACAATGGAGGACACCATCTGCCCCGCCCGCGCGATCACACTATCCGTGCCGCCGAGCTTACTTTTGAGCTGCTCGTTGATCTCCTCCGCTTCTGCTTCGGAAACCTCGCGCTTTTCCATCAGTTCGTTGACGTACAGCCGGTAGCCCTTCGGGGAAGGGACTCTTCCGGCGGAGGTGTGCGGCTGCTCAAGGTAGCCCATTTCGACCAGATCCGCAAGCTCGTTGCGGATGGTCGCGGAGCTCACCGAACCGCCCATCTCCTCAGCCAGCGCCTTGGAGCCGACCGGCTCGGCCGCGGCGATGTAATCTTCGACCACGCGCTTGAGAATTTGCTTTTTGCGCTCCGTCAGATCCATACGCCGCGCTCCTTTCTCAGTTTTAGCACTCCTTTCCCCCGAGTGCTAAACGCAGTGTACCACCGAGGTTTCCCGTTGTCAATAGTCCCCAGTGTAAACAGTTTGTGAACTACTCAAAAGTCGGCGGCCTGCCGCTTCGGGACACAAAAAAAGAAGAGGAACGCCGGAGCGTTCCTCTTCTTTTTTGCGTTTTTACTCCGCCTTGGGAGCCTCCGCAGCGCTTGCTTCGGCAGCTGCCTTGGCGGCAGCGGCCTTGCGCTCGGCGGCAGCCTTCTGCGCGGCCTTGAACTTTTCCTTCTCCTCGGGAGTCGGGATGGGCTCGATGGCATTGCGCGGGCAGGCCTTGGCGCACATGGTGCAGTTTCTGCACTTGTCGTAGTCGACGACGGCCACGTTGTTGACAACGTGGATGGCGTCGAACTTACAGGTCTTTTCGCACAGGCCGCAGCCGATGCAGGAGTTGGCGCACACCTTCGTGACGGCGGGGCCTCTCTCCTTGTTGGCGCAGTTGACGAAGACCTTCTGCTTGTAGGGCACCTCGACGATCAGCTTGCGCGGGCAGACCTCGCGGCAGGCGCCGCAGTCGGTGCACTTTTCCTTGTCGACCTCGGCAACGCCCTTTTCGTTGATGTGGATGGCGTCGAACTGGCAGGCGGCCACGCAGGTGCCGTAGCCAAGGCAGCCGAAGGCACAGGCGGTGGGGCCGCCGGCGACCTTCGTCGCGGCTACACAGTCGTGAAGACCGACATACTCAAAGCTCTTCACAGCGGCCTCGCCGCCGTTGCAGGTCACGTGAGCGACCATCTTTTCGCCGCTGGGGGCTTCCATGCCCATGATGGCGGCGATCTTCGCAGCGCCTTCCGCGCCGGCGGGCGCGCAGGCGTTGACGGGAGCCTTGCCGGCCAGAATGGCCTCGGCGCAGCCCGCGCAGCCGGGATAACCGCAGCCGCCGCAGTTCGCGCCCGCAAGGCACTCCTGGATCTTGGGCAGGCGCTCGTCGACCTCGACCTCAAAGGCCTTGGCCGCAACAGACAGGACGAGGCCGAACACAACGGCGATCACGCCCAGCACGAGGACAGCAAAAATTACATTCATCATTTCTTCGTTTCCTCCTTACATGGGCCACACCTGCAGGCCGGAGAAGCCCATGAAAGCAAGGGCGATGAGGCCTGCGGTGATGAGCGCGATGGGGAAGCCTTCAAATGCCTTGGGATAGTCGGCAAACTCCAGACGCTCGCGCACCGTGGAGAAGAGGTAGATCGCCAGCAGGAAGCCAAGGCCGCCGGTGATGCCGTAAACCACGGACCCGATGAAGTTGTAGTCGTTCTGCACGTTGAGCAGCACCACGCCGAGCACGGCGCAGTTGGTGGTGATCAGCGGCAGGTACACGCCGAGCGCGGTGTAGAGCGTCGGCATGGACTTTTTGAGGAACATTTCGATGAACTGCACAAGGCTCGCCACCACGAGAATGAAGGCGACGGTCTGCATGTAGTCAAGCCCCAGCGCAACGAGGAGCTTGTTCACGCCGAAGCAGAACGCCGAGGCAAGGCCCATGACGAACGTAACGGCGAGACCCATACCAACGGCCGTGTCGCTCTTTTTCGACACGCCGAGGAACGGGCAGATACCCAGGAACTGCGAGAAGATGAAGTTATTCGTCAAAATCGCGCCGAGGGAAATAGCAAGAAGTTTCGTGACACTCATTTATTTGCCCTCCGTTTCTTTCTTTTCCGCATGCTTCTTCTCGTTTTTGGCGAGCGCCCACTGCATGATGGCGATCAGCGTGCCGAGGCACAGGAAGCCGCCGACGGGCAGCGTGAGCATACCGGCAGGAACATAGGAAGAAGGCATGATCCGGATGCCGAGCAGCGTGCCCGCGCCCAAGAGCTCACGGAACGCGCTCAGAATCAGCAGCACCACCGTGTAGCCGATGCCCTGGCAGATGCCGTCCACCGCGGAGGCGGCGACGGAGTTCTTGCTGGCAAAGGCCTCGGCGCGGCCGAGGATGATGCAGTTGACGACGATCAGCGGAATGAACACGCCAAGGCTCTCGGCGATGTCAGGGAAAAACGCCTGCAGGCACAGATCAACGATCGTAACGAAGCCCGCGATGACGACGATGTAGCACGCGATACGCACTTCATTAGGAATGATTTTGCGCAGAAGGGAAATAAAGATGTTGGAAAGCGTCAGGATGATGAGAACGGAGATGCCCATGCCAAAGCCGTTTGCAACGCTCGTGGTGATGGCCATGGTGGAGCACATACCGAGCACCTGCACCAGAACGGGGTTTTGGTAGATCAGACCGTCTTTGAGCTGTTTGTTAAAATTCATAGATCGTTCCCCCTTTCTCAGTTCATGGCCTCAGCAGCGGCGAGGGCTGCGTTAACGCCCTTGGTCACGCCCTTGGTAGAGACCGTCGCGCCGGTGACGGCGTCGATGTTCTGCTTGACAACGAGCGTGCCCGCGCCGGACTTGCCGACGAACTGATCGAGCGCGCCGGTGCCGGCGGAGGTCGCTTCATTGTCGATGACCTTGGAGCCGATGCCCGCGGTCTCGGAAGCCTTGACGATGGAAACGCCGGTGACGGCGAGGTCGGCGTCCACGCCGACGATCATCTCGATGTTGCCCTGAGAACCGCTTGCGGTGACCTTGAAGGCATAGCCCGCATTCTCGCCGCCGACGAGGATCTCATACATTTCGCTCAGCTTGCCGCCCTGGGCGTTGGCCGCGTCGATGACCGCCTGCGGGATCTCCTCGACGGGCGGGAACTCGCAGTCGGCCGCAGAGACGACCTTGGCGAGCGCTTCCTCGGTCTTCTGCTTGTTGATGGCCGCGATCTTGTCCGCGGTCAGCATGTTGGTCAGGCCCAGCAGCAGCGCGACGACCAGCGAGATCGCCGTCAGGGTACCTGCTACCTTGAAAATGAATTTACCTTCGATCTTCATTTCTTTGCCGCCTCCTTTGCCGCTTTCTTGTCCACGCCAAAGCGGGTGGGCTTGGTGTACTTGTCAATGATCCAGGTGCAGCAGTTCATCACAAGGATGGAGTAGCAAACGCCCTCGGGATAGGAGCCGAAGTAGCGGATGAACACCGTGATGAGGCCGCAGCCGAGGCCGAAGATGAGCTGGCCCTTCTTCGTCACGGGAGAGGTGACATAGTCGGTCGCCATGAAGAACGCGCCGAGGAACAGGCCGCCGCCGAGCACGTTGTAGAGCATCCACGTCAGCGCGTCGTTGCCCTGGGGGAAGAGGAAGGTGAGGATCGCCACGGTGCCGATGTAGGCAACGGGGATCTGCCAGGAGATGACCTTGCGGAAGATGAGGTACAGTCCGCCGATGAGCAGCATCATCGCGGAGATCTCGCCCATGGAGCCGCCGATCTTGCCGATGAACATGTCAGACAGGCTGTACTGCGCGGTCAGCGCCTCGAACTCGCCGCCCTTCATCATGGCGAGCGGGGTCGCAGCGGTCACCACGTCGGCGCCGCCGAAGAGCGCAGCCTTGGCGCTCGGGTCGATCCAGCTCGTCATCTGGCTGGTGTAGCACGCGACGAGCGCGGCACGGCCGGCGAGCGCGGGGTTCAGGAAGTTCTTGCCGAGGCCGCCGTAAAGCTGCTTGACGACAAAAATCGCAAAGAAGTTGCCAACGATCAGCATCCAGTACGGAAGCGTCACGGGGCTGACGAACGCCAGCAGCATACCGGTGACGGCAGCGGAGAGGTCGCCGACCGTCTGCGTCTTGTGCAGAAGCTTGCGGTAAAGCCACTCAAAGAACATGGCAGACGCCATGGAGACGACGACTGCGATCAGCGCGCGGAACCCGAAGCGGATCACGCTCATCAGCAGCGCGGGGCAGAGCGCGATGACCACGTCGAGCATGATCGAGCGCGTATCTTCATTGTTGCGGATATGGGGGTTGGAGGAAGCGATGAGCTTCAGACCCTTATAATCATTCAGCATCTCTTAAGCCTCCTTCTTTGCTTCTTCGGCAGCCTTGGCAGCCTCTGCCGCGGCCTTGGCCTTGGCGGCGGCTTCCTTGACCTTCTGCTTGCCGACCTTGAACGAATGCGTCAGGTGCAGTCTGCCGGGGCAGATGTAAGAGCACGCGCCGCACTCGATGCAGTCCATCACGTGGGCAGCCTCGAGATCCTCGATGCGGTTCTTCTGCACATATAAATAAAGGTACAGGGGCTCAAGGTGCATGGGGCAGGCCTCGACACAGCGGCCGCAGCGAATGCAGGTTGGGTCGGCGGAGACCTTGTTCTCATTGCCCGCAAACGCCAGCACCGCGCCCGTGCCCTTGGCAACGGGGAAATCGGCGGACGCCTGCGCCATACCCATCATCGGGCCGCCGGCGATGAGCTTGAATGTCTCGTCCTTCAGACCGCCGCAGGCATCGAAGAGGAGGGAGACCGGCGTGCCGATCGGGCACTCAAGGTTCTTCGGCTCCACAACGCCGCTGCCGGACACGGTAACGACCTTGCGCACCACGGGCATGCCGTCCTTGATGGCATGGTAGATGGCGATGGTGGTGTTGATGTTGAACACGGCGCAGCCGATGTTCGCGGGAAGACCTCCCGGGGGCACCTGCTTGCCGGTGATGGCCTGACAGAGCTGCTTTTCGCCGCCCTGCGGGTAGCGGCAGCGCAGCGATTCGACCACGACCGGAGCCTTCTGCTCGGCGATGACCTTGTTGAGGGCTTCGATGCCGTTTTTCTTGTTGTCCTCCACGCCGATGACGACCTTGTTCACGCCGAACATCTTGGCGAGGTAGCAGCAGCCGCCGATGATCTCAGCGGGACGCTCGAGCATCGCGCGATGGTCGCCGGTGATGTAGGGCTCGCACTCCGCGCCGTTGATGATCACCGTGTCGACCTTGCCGATACCGCCGGAGATCTTAACGTGGGTCGGGAACGTTGCGCCGCCCATACCGACGATACCGGCCTGCTTGACCATTTCGACCATTTCCTCAACGCTCAGCGCGTCGGGGTCGGCGGGGGCTTTCACCTCTTCGCTCAGCTCGTCTTTAAAGTCATTGTCGATCACAACGGACATGACCTTGCCGCCCATGGAATAGGGACGGGGCTCCACCGCGGCAACCGTACCGGATACGCTTGCGTGAATGGGAGCGCCGAGACCTTTGAATTCGCCGATCTTCTGTCCGAGCTTGACATAGTCGCCCTTGGAGACCGTCGGGGTGCAGGGTGCGCCGAAGTGCATCGACATGGGGATCACCACCTGAGCAGGTGCTTGGAGCTGCTCGATGGCCTTTTCATTGGTAGCAGCCTTCATATCATTGGGATGAACGCCGCCAAAGAAAGCTTGTGCCATAGTCTTCACCTCATCTTTATACTGCCAGAGCAGTGGAAACACTGCTCCATAATCGGACTGATTATACAACCATTCCTTTCCGTTGTCCAGAAAATATTCTGCCCCGGCAGCATTTTCCTCTATATTTTATCAGATTTCGCCATTATTTTCAGGCAAAAACAGCGTTTTGCCATACACTTTTCCCCTGTGCGCAACTTACCGGTGACAGATTCCCTCTCCCGCTCCTTGACGGTCTTCCCCGCCGATGCTATAATAAAATATTATTTTTTCCCATTCTTTTCCCGCATGTTTAACATTTGCCCGTCCGCTTTTTTTACGGACAAGAAAGGAGCTCCCCTATGCCTCTCCAGCTCGACTCCCGCGCGATCAAGGCCGAAGCGCGCTCGCTTCTGCACACCGGCGAGGTCAATCCCTTCAAGCTGACGCTGTTCTACCTTCTTATCTCCCTCGTGCTCGATACGGTCAATGCCGGCGTAAGCTATGCCATCGGGTCGGCCGGCGGCTTCACGGTGCTTTCGTTCAGCTTTGTGAGCATTCTGATCGGGCTTGTCTCGCTCGTTCTGAACGCGGGCTACTTTTGCTACTGCTTCGGCATTCTGCGCCGCGAGCAAATGCCGTATGATAGCCTGTTCGACGCCTTCCCCTTCGCCGGAAAGGTCATTCTCCTGTCCATCGTCGAGGGTATCTTCATCTTTCTCTGGTCGATGCTTTTCGTCATTCCCGGCATTGTCGCGGCCTACCGCTACTCGTTTGCCATGCTGAACCTGTGCGAAAACCCGGATCTTGGCGTGATGGAGGCACTTGATTTAAGCAAGCGGCAGACGAACGGCTACAAGATGCAGCTCTTTCTTCTCCAGCTCAGCTTCATCGGCTATCAGCTCGCCGCCGCGCTCATCGCCGTACTCTATGAATACGCCATCATCAGCTTTCTCCCCGATTCGCTGCCCGGCGTCCTGCTCGGCACGCTGATCTACTCCGTACTCGCCGCCGGTGTGGGCGTTTACCTGACGCCATATCTGAATCTTTCCATCTGCCGCTTCTATCTGCTTGCCACCGGCAATCAGGCAGGCGGCGCCGAGCCGCCCCACACTGACCCGTGGGATACGCAGTTCTGACAAATCCGAAAAAAGAGGGATCCCTCCTTGCAGGGGATCCCTCTTTCCTGTTCTCTTATTTCAGCACGTACACGGTCTTGATGCCGAGCAGCGCGCAAAGCTCGGTCTTTTCGGCAATGTCCGCCTCGCTCTCGTACCACACGCAGACGGTCGAAGCGCCGCTTTTGTTATAGAGATACGAGCTTTTATACTGCGTGGAGCGGTGAAAGGTGGTGTTCTTCGTGTCGGAGAGCATCTCTTGCAGCTTTTCTGCCGGAAGCTCCTCTGCCTCGCCGGTCGCCACGCCCTTTTTGTCCGTCTTCTGCACCACGCTGCCTGCGCACAGAAGGACGCTGCCGCCCTTCCCCGCCAGCACCGCCGCGGCGTAGACCTCTTCCAGCGCGGTGCGCGGGCTCACGGCCTGCTCTCCCTTGCGCGCGGTGTGCGAAGCGGTAAAAATGCAGTCCTTCGGCACGTCGAGTGTTCTCGGCTCGCCCTCGGCTTCGACCCAGTGCGCGTCCTTGACGCTCACATTTGCGTGCAGGCGCTCATAAGTGCGCAGCAGCACCGCCGCGGCCTGCTCACGCGTGGCCGCGCCCTTGGGATCAAAGTTGTACTTGTTCACGCCCGTCATGATTCCCATACGGTAGGCAAGGGCGATGTAGCCGCGGTTGGTCGTGCAGTCGCCGAAGGGACAGTTCTTTCCGATGATGCCCGTGAGACCCGCAAAACCGCTCACGCCGCTCTGTGCCGGCTGCGCGTCCGCGTCGGCGACGATGCCCGCGAGCGTGCTGTAGCCCAGCGCGCGCACAGTCATCGCGGCCATCTCTTCGCGCGTGATGGCGTCGTTCGGGCGGCAGGTCGTGCTGTGGCCGGGAAAGACGTCATGCTCGCTCGCGGTCTCGATGGCGCTAAAGTACCACTTTTTCGTGTCCTGATTGTCCGTGAAGCTGCCCTTTTCAGGCGTGACGGTCTTCCAGCCCATCAGGCGGCACAGCGCCGCGGCATACGCCGCGCGCGTCATCTTCTGCCCGAGGCCGAATTTGCCGCTGCCGGTGCCCTGAAGCAAATTGTACTGTTTGCACTGCGCGATGCTCTCCGCCGCCCAGTGCTTGTCCGGCACGTCGGAATAGCCCGATTTGTTGGCGGCAAGCGCGAGCGTCGTGGTCATCACGAGAGCAAGAAGCAGCGCCGTCAGGCGCACTGCGATCTGTTTCATTGTTATTTTCCCCCTTTTGGGTGATCTTTCTGCCGTATTGTAGCACAAAGTCGCGTGAATAGTCAAATTCCCTCTTTACCTTTGCAGAGGACTTTGTTAAAATAATAGATTGTATTAGTATGATGAGGCAGTATTGTCTGAGATAGTATGCCCCATATTTTCCAAAAAGAAAGAAGGTGAGCCGAACCATGAAGTACGAGCACTGGCAGATCCCCGCCGCGCCGGAGGACGCCATCAAGACCCTGATGGACGCGGGATACCCCTATCTCGTTTCATCGGTGCTGGCCGCGCGCGGCGTGCAGACGAGTGAACAGGCCGCCGAAGCGCTCGAGCGTGAAGCGTCGCTCACCTGTTCGCCGTTTTTGATGAAGGACATGGACAAAGCCGTATCCCGCATCACGAAGGCACTGGGAAGCGGCGAAAAGATCGCCGTCTTCGGTGACTATGATGTGGACGGCATCACCTCCACCTGCCTTCTCACCGATTATCTCCGCTCCCGCGGCGCGGATGTGACCATGCATATCCCCCGCCGCATTGAAGAGGGCTACGGTCTCGGCTGCGACGCCATTCGCGCGCTGAGTGAGTCCGGCGTCACGCTGATCGTCACGGTCGACTGCGGCATCACGGGCGTTGATGAGACCGCCTACGCCGCAACGCTCGGCGTCGATCTTGTCATCACCGACCATCACGAGTGCAAAGAGCAGCTCCCCGCCGCCGTGGCCGTCGTCGACCCCCACCGGCCGGACTGCCCGTATCCGTTCAAGCATTTGGCGGGCGTGGGCGTGGCGCTCAAGCTCGTTTTAGCCCTTGGCGAAGGGCGCGAAGCGCCCCTTTTTGCGCGCTATTGCACACTTGCCGCCATCGGCACCATCGCAGACGTTATGCGCATGGAGGGCGAGAACCGCACCATCGTGCAGTGCGGTCTCGAGGGGATCGACCGCAGCGACTTCATCGGCCTGCACGCGCTGCTGCGCGAGGCGGGGCTCACGTCGCGTCCCATCTCGTCGATCCAGATCGGCTTTGTGCTGGCCCCGCGCATCAACGCCGCCGGACGCATGGGCCGGGCCGAGCTTGCCGCAGAGCTTCTGCTCACCGACGATCCCGCCCGCGCGGAAAAACTCGCGCGCGAGCTGTGCGAACTCAACCGTGAGCGGCAGAGCGTGGAGCAGGATATCTTCCGCCGCGCCATTGAGCAGATGGAGTCTCTGCCCGAGAGCGAGCGCAGCGCGCTCGTGCTTTCGAGCGAGGACTGGCACCAGGGCGTTGTGGGCATTGTGGCCTCCCGCCTTTCCGAAAAATTCTCCTGCCCGAGCTTTATGATCCACCTCTCCGGCGGCTCCGGTAAGGGCTCGTGCCGCAGCTACGGCGGCTTCAACCTCTTCAACGCGCTTGAAGCCTGCTCCGATCTTCTGGTGAGCTTCGGCGGGCATGAGCTGGCCGCGGGCTTCACCATCGAGGAGAAAAACATCCCCGCCTTCCGCACGCGCATGAATCAGTATGTGCGCGCCCACACGGGCGAGCATGCGCCGGTGTCGCTGCTCGACGTGGACGTTGACTTGCAGCACCCCTCGCTCATCACGCTTGAGGAGGTCGAGGCACTCTCGCTCCTCGAGCCCTACGGCGCGGGCAACAACCGTCCCGTTTTCTGCCTGCGCGGCGCAACGCTTGAAAGCGTGCAGGGCGTGGGCCAGAACCGGCACTTAAAATTGAAACTGCAGAAAAGCCGCGTCAATTTCGACGGCATTTTCTTCTCCGTCACCGCCGACGAGTGCGGCGTGTGCGCAGGCATGCGCGTGGACGCGGCGTTCTACTTGCAGGTGAACGAGTTCCGCTCCCAGCGCTCCATTCAGCTCCAGCTCATCGACCTGCGCCCTTCGCTCGATCCCAGTGGCCGCGAGAACGAGGCGCTTTCCCTCTGCCGCACGGTGCTGGACGGCGGCGCGCTCTCCCCGCGCGACGCGGCGCGTGCGCTTCCCTCGCGCGACCAGTTCGTGCGCGCGTGGCGCGTTCTGGAGCGCGAGGTAGGCGGCAGCGGCGTCAGCGCCCCCATGCTGCCGCTGCTGAGAAAGCTCAGCGCGGAAATGGTCGGCGCGGAAACCTTTTTGCGCACGGCGATGTGCTTGCAGGTCTTTGCCGAGCGCGGACTTTTGACCATTGAACACGAGGATACGACCCTCACCCTTCGCCTGACGGCGGACGGGAAAAAGGTAGAGCTTGACAAAAGCCCCTATCTCTCCGCCCTGCACGGCTTTCTTTCATAACCAAAGGAGATGATTCGGATATGACAGCACAGGACAAAACGTTAAAAGAGAATACCGCGTCTTCTCCCCTTCCCATCGTCGCTCCCGGCACCTGCGTGGAGACCGGCGAGCAGGCAAAGCTCGTGCTCGGCATGTACGACCATCTGGTCGAGACGGTGCGCGAGTATAATCCCAGCGCTGACTTCCCCCAGATCGACAAGGCCTTCCGCTATGCCGACACCCATCACAACGGCCAGCTCCGCAAGGACGGCTCGCCGTTCGTCACCCACCCGCTCGCCGTTGCGCAGATCATCGCCGAGGAGCTGCGGCTGGACTCTGAGTCCATCGAGGCCGCCCTCATGCACGACTGCATCGAGGATACCTCCGCCACCTACGCCGAGATCGCCAAGGAGTTCTCTCCCGCGGTGGCGGATCTTGTCGAGGGCGTTTCCAAGCTGACGCGCGTGCAGTACGCCAGCAAGGAAGAAGAGCAGATGGAGAACCTGCGCAAGATGCTCATGGCCATGGCCAAGGACATCCGCGTCATTCTCATCAAGCTTGCCGACCGCACGCACAACATGCGCACCATGGAGTATCAGACGGCGGAAAAGCAGCGGCAGAAGTCGCTCGAAACGATGGAAATTTACGCGCCCATCGCTCACCGTCTCGGTATGCAGCGCATCAAGTGGGAGCTTGAGGATCTGTCGCTCAAATATCTCGACCCCGTCGGTTACACGGAGATCACCCAGTCGCTTGAAAAAAAGCAGCGCGAGCACGAGTCCTTCATGGAGCGCGTGCAGGCGCAGATCGAAGCGCGCCTCAAAGAGCAGCACGTTCCCTATCTCAGGGTCTACGGGCGCATGAAGCACCCCTACAGCATCTACCGCAAGATGTATGCGCAGAATAAGACGATGGACGAGGTGCTCGACCTCTTCGCCTTCCGCGTCATCG
>OHJY01000023.1_pt1 | contig 60207 bp, 58 predicted proteins | sample 1568681 | NCBI WGS metagenome assembly OHJY01 (sample SAMEA3879540, study PRJEB24766) | human gut metagenome | biome: human-associated habitat; feature: feces | place: USA | collected 1985/1987
AACGGAAACGTGAAGGAACTGGCGGCCCAAGGGTCGATGGGAGACCTGCTCGCCGAATCGGCCTACCTGCTCACGGCGGTCTACAGTATGCTTGCGCGCAGAGACAAAGCGGTGGCGGAGATCTTCAAGGTGAGCATGATGATGGCCGTGGGAGACCCGGAATCGCCGGTATGGCAAGACCTGAAGCCGAACTGCCTCAGCATCGTGGAGAGAAGAAAGAAGGAGGAGACGTGATGGTTTCGGGTGAGGCGCTGAAAAAGCTGCAAGAGCAGATCGCGGCGTGGCCGATGACGCAGCGGTTCGTGGTGCAGCAGCTCATTGAGGATTATTCGAGGAACCGGGAAGACCTGCACGCCTATAAGGCGACAGGACTGACGCCGGAGCAGTGCGAAACCGCAAAAGTCATCATCGAATCTGTTTTTAGCGATGACACGTCAAAAGCAGAACGAATTCGGGAACTGTTGAAAGCCGACAAGGACGGGCGCGTGGTGGTGCTGCCGTGCAAGGTGGGCGATACGGTAATCGACCAGACCTTTGCAGAGAATCCGAGGCTAATGAAAAATACTCGCTTAGAAATTGCTTACGAGAGTAGATGCGGGATCATTTTTCACATGGGGTACGACATATTTGCTGACCTCGTGGAGCATGGACGGATTAAGCCGGTGAGCGAGGAGGCGAAGAAGGCATTGGAGGCGATGAAATGAGCGCTTGCGCAGGAAAAATCAACTGTGAGATTTACCGGCAGAAAAAGTATTGCCGAAAGGCTGAGGCGGCCGAGGAGAACCGCGAGTGCAAGGGCTGCCGCCACGCGAGGCGGCAGTGCGACGTGGAGTACTGCCCGTTCGAGGTCAACGGCGCGTGCAAGTTGGAGGGCTGAAAATGGCTGAATACATTGAGCGCGCAGCGGCAGTTACCGTTTGTGATAAACAGTATAGAGAGTGTCTGCGGAAAAGTGATTTTTGTGGAGACACGGTAGCTTGGAATATCTGCGCCGATATAAAGGCGATTCCCGCCGCTGACGTTGCGCCGGTGGTGCGTGGGCGGTGGGTCTCTGTTGCAGGAAAACGCGACCGCATTTGCTCACGGTGTCTGCGCAACGAGCCTTACAAAAATGCTGATGATGATGCAGAGGTGTTTGAATTTTGCCCGCATTGTGGCGCGAAGATGGACGGAGGCGACACCGATGCGGCTAATTGACGGCGATACGGCCGCTGCCTTTGCCGAGAACTGTGGGGCAACCTTCGTGGCGAAAAAGCTGCGGGACAGTACGGCCTTTCCGGAGGTCGTGGTGCGGTGCAAGGGCTGCAAGCACAGCTGGGAGGATATCGGTGGACTGTGCTGTGGTTACGGGCCGCTCGTAGATTGCATTGTGCCGGAAGATTTCTTCTGTGCATACGGAAAGCCGAAGGAGGGATAAGCGATGGTACGGACATTCTGCGACCGGTGCGGGCGGGTGATCGCGGGCGCGAGCAAGCTCGGCGGCGCGACGGTGCGCGCGGCGGACGAGCACGGAAACGAGATCATCAAGCTCGACTTCTGCGCATTCTGCGCGGACTGGGCAGTGAACAAGCTGCTGCGAAAGGAGCTGACCGAGCGGCACGAAGACGAGCAGGCGGGCGAGCGCGCGATGGACAAGCTGGAATTCGACCTGACGGCAGGGAAGCTGCGCGAGAAGGAAGCGCCGGAGAGCGAGCGCATCGGCTGGACGGCGAAGAAAGCGCGGGGCACAGCGGCGGAGGAAAAGAAACCGGTGCCGAACATCAAAGGCCGCGGCGCGGCGGAGAAGAAGGTCATCTTCGACGAGCTGCTGCGCTACAAGGAGCGGACGGGCGCGGGCTGGGCCGTGCGCATCGGCAAGGCGACGGGCGGAAAGGTCAACAGCGAGGTCGTGCGCGCGATCGTCACGGACGGCTTGGTGGCGGACATGGCGGTCTGGCGCGGGATCGCAAAGGCGATCGAAACGCTCAGGAAAGAAGAGCGTGAAGCGACATGAAGGTCACGGTCATCTTGCAGGCCGACGTGCCGGAGAGCGCCGTGCAGGGGCTCAAGGAGCGCGCGGCGATGGATCTTGAGCGCTACGGCGACGTGCGCGTCGTGAAGATCCTCGTCGAAAGGCCGCGCGAGCACGAGCAGTTACATCTTTAATCACGCCTGCGGGCGAAAAAAGAAAGGAAACAGAACCATGAAACAGTACATCGGAACGAAACTCATCGAGGCGGAAAAGGCGTATCGCGTGGACGGCAAGGTCGTTACGCTCGCGGAGGACAGAGTGCCGTGCGGCAACGAGGTCGAGCGCGGCTACAAGGTGCGCTATGCGGACGGGTATGAGAGTTTCAGCCCGCAGGCGGTGTTTGAGCGCGCCTATCTGCCGCTCGAGGTGAACGGCAAGCTCAAGACTGAGGCACCGAGCATCAGCGCGGAGATGGTCGATCGATTCATCGACCACCACGAGACCGTGACGATGGGCGGCAAGACGACCGTTGTGCGCGCAGTGCTGAAAAACGGCTTCGAGATCGTGGAGAGCGCGAGCTGCGTGAGCGCGGAGAACTACGACGAGGAGCTGGGGGAGGAAATCTGCATGGAACGGATCAGAAATAAGATTTGGGAGCTGCTGGGCTTCCTGCTGCAAACGGCGGTGGGCGGCGTGAACGGCGAGGCTGCGGCGGAGAATCGCTGCTGCGATAAAGACTGCGAGCGATCCTGCTGTGACGAGGCGTATCGCCCGACTGACGGCCTGAGCTTCGGCCTCGCCATCGAGGCGGCGAAGAAGGGCATGAAGATCGCCCGCCTCGGCTGGAACGGCAAGAACCAGTACGTTGAGCTCGCAACCTGCATCGGTTATAAAGACCCGCGGGGCAACGTGACTAATCCGTATCACAAAGCTATCGGCAACAAAGCACTTGCCTTTGTCGGAACGAGCGGCGTGCAGCTCGGCTGGCTCGCCTCTCAGGCGGACATGCTGGCCGACGACTGGCAGATCGTGGAGGGCTGAGAGATGCAGAAAATCAACGTTAAGAAGTACACGAAGGAGCAGATGCTCAAGATGCTCGAAGAGGCGCAGGACAAGCAGGAAGCGGCGGAGGCCGAGGCGGCGACACATTTTAAGGACGGCGCGAAGCTGGCCGAGGAAAATGAAAAGCTGCGCGGAGAGATCGGCGCGCTGACGGAAAAGCTCGAGGCGAACGAGAAAGCGCTGGACGAGATGACGGCGCTGTACAAGAGTGCGAACCATTCGGCGGCGATCCTGCGCACCCGCATCGATGAAGAGAAGGCGCTGCGCGACCAGGCGCTCGAGGCGCACGGCGAGGACATGAAGGCGCTCGAGAAGGCAAAGAACGAAAGCCGCGAGCTGGCAAAGCAGCTCGGCGAGCGCATGGTGGAACTCAAGGCCGCGGAAGAGAACGCGCGCAAGGCCGCGGTAGAAACGAACAGCATCAGGGCGCAGCTGAGCAAGGCGGAGACGAACGCGAAGCGCAAGGAAGAGCTGCTGTGCGCGGCGCTGCACACGATCAAGACCGAGAAAAGCATCAAGGAGGGCTACCACCAGAGCCTCAAGTGGTGCATGGCGCACCCGTGGCGCAACCTGTGGCGCTGCGTGAAAGAGCATTTCCGATTCTGACACCATGAGTGGGGAGGGAGAAGGGCACATGTTCCGATACAAGAAGAGCGTGCCGGTGAGCTATGAGCGACAGGGATACATCTATTTCTCGTCGCTCCTCTACCGCGAGATGCCGGAGCGGGCGCAGCAGAAGATCCTGAACCTGTGCATGGAGTGCGGCGGCGGAGACTACTACCGGGCGCTCTTCGAATTCGTGACGACGGACGCGAACGCGACCTACATCTGCATGAAGCATTCTCTCTCCCGCTCGACGCTTGAGCGGATCGTGCGCAGGTACTACGAACGATTCCCACCACGACTGTAACAGGGCTTCGGCCCTGTGTGCGCTGCCGCAAAAGGGCGCGGCGGCGCACAGAAGGCCGAACAGATACTTTATAGATAACGCGCGCGTGCGCGTTATCGGGGTTCCTTGAGCGCTGGGTTTAGAACCATCTTCCACGATCGGGGAGAAAGAGACAGGAGGGCGACGACATGGCGGAGGGCTACTGGGTGATCCGAACGTACACGGCGGGCGCCGTGGGCGAAAAAATAAAATACTGGGTGCCGGGAGAGAGACCGACACGCTCACAGAGGAAGATCAAGAGCGACATCAAGCAGCAGCAGCGGAACGAGGCGAACGCGGAGAAAAAGCTGGCGCGCACGCTGAACGAGAATTTCAGCCACGCCGACCACCTGCTGCGCCTGAGCTATGCCGAGGAAGCCTTTGCCGCCCTGGGCGGAGAGGAAGAAGAACCGGAAACGCTGTGGAAGAATGCGAACCGGCAGCTCAAGCTCTGGCTGAGAAGAACAAGGCGTGCCTGCAAAGCGGCAGGGGTGCCGTTTCGCTATGTGCCGGTGACGGCGGATCTGGACGGCAAGACAGGCGAATACGTGCGCGTGCATCATCACGTGGTCGTGAATGCGGAGGCGGCGGAGATCGCGCGCGAAAAGTGGACGGCAGGCGGGACGCACTGCGAACACCTGTACAACGAGGTCGACTATCTGGCGCTGGCACACTATCTGCTTGCGCAGGTGCGCTATGTGCCGGACGAAAAGAAATACTGCCCAAGCCGGAATCTCAAACAGCCGCAGCCGAAGGACGTGATCGCGCGCTCCGGCGCGGAACTGAGCGTGCCGCGCGGCGGGCAGCTGCTGCATCGCGCAGGCTGGACGCCGGGCATGCCGCAGTACATACGCTACATTCTGCCCGAGGTGGGCAAGATCCGGCGAGAGCGGGAGAACGAAAAGAGAACGGAATAGCGAGAGAGCAAACGCAACACGACGACGCGCGCGGGGGAGCCCGGGCGCGCTGTGCGCGTGCGCGATCGGAAAAGCGCCGAGATGCCGGTTTTTAACTTGCCGGCAATTTGCCGCGCTTCGCGCGCGTGCGCGCGAGGAAACGCCGAAACGCTTAGAGCTGCAAGGGATTGCGGCTCTTTTTTCATGCCCGAAAGTTGACGGTTCGTGACGTGTTGCATTTGCTACACTTTTTCCTAACAGGAGAGAAAAGAGGTGAGGCGCGAATGGCGCGGCAGAAGAAATACGGCACGGCGAAGGCACTCGAAAAGGCGTGCGAACGCTATTTCGCGTCAATCACGCGGCGGGTGAAGGTGACGGAGCTGGTCGACTCCGGCGAGCGGGACGACAAGGGACACGTCATCATGCGGCCGGTGCCTGTGGAAAACAGTCTGGGCGAAGAGCTATACACGACCGAGTACCTGCTGCCGCCGAGCATGCACGAGCTGTACGCCGCGCTCGGCATCGACAAATCGACGTGGAGCCGGTACATGGCCGAGGGCGAGGACTATGCGCACGTGGGCACGGCGGTCTACGAGCGCATGAAGGCATGGAACGAGCGCGAGATGGTGACGCGCGAGGGGAAGAACCTCAAGGGCATTCTCTTCAATCTGACGAACAACTACGGGTACAGCGAGAAGAAGGAAGTGGAGCTCGGCGAGCGGGCGACGAAGACGGTGACGGCGGCGAGCATTCCGCTCGAGGACCGGCAGGAGATGCTGCGCGAGCTGATGCAGGAGTTTGAGCGCGATGAGCGGGAAGACGGAAGCGAGCCTTGAGCGAGAGCTTGAGGTGGCGCTGTGGTGGCGGGACTTCCGCGCGACGAACAACCGCGCATTCCTGCCGCTGCTATTCGACCGGCACCGCTATCTCGTGCTCAAGGGCGGCGGCGGCTCGGGCAAGTCGATCTTCGCCGGGCGCAAGATCTTAGAGCGCGTGACGAGCGAGCCGGGGCACCGCTGGCTCGTATGCCGAAAGGTCGCGCGGACGCTGCGCGAGAGCTGCTTTGAGCAGCTGTGCGGCCAGATCTCGGACTACTACCCGGAGAGCGGGGCGAGAGTCAACAAGAGCGACATGAGCATCACGTTTTCAAACGGCAGCAAGATCCTCTTCGCCGGACTCGACGACCCGGAAAAGCTCAAGTCCATTTACGACATCACAGGAATCTGGATCGAAGAAGCAAGCGAGCTGGAGAAGAAGGACTTCGACCAGCTGGACATTCGACTGAGAACAAACTTCCCCTACTACCTGCAAATGATCCTGACGTTCAACCCCATTTCGATCACGCACTGGCTCAAGAAGCGATTCTTCGACTACCACGACCCGCGCGCGACGGTGCACGAGAGCACATATCTCGACAACCGCTTTCTGTCGGCGGAGGCCATTCGGACGCTCGAAGCCTTCCGCGAGACGGACGAGTACTACTACCAGGTCTATTGCCTCGGCCAGTGGGGCGTGACGGGCAAGACGGTATTCGATGCGAAGAAGGTGAGCGAGCGGCTGCTCGCGGTGGAGCGGGGGAAGAAGCCCAAGCGCGGCTGCTTCGAGAACGTCGTCAAGGAAGACGGCGTGCATCTCGAGCGCTGGGCGTGGGTGGACGATCCGGACGGCGCGGTGACGATCTACGAAGAGCCGGTGCCGGGGCGGCCCTACGTCATCGGCGGCGATACGGCGGGCGACGGCAGCGACTACTTTGTCGGGCAGGTGCTGGACAACATCACGGGCAAGCAGGTCTGCACGCTGCGCCACCAGTACGACGAGGACACGTATGCGCGGCAGATGTACTGCCTCGGCAAGTACTACAACGACGCGCTGCTCGCCATCGAGACGAACTTCTCAACGTACCCGGTGAAGCTGCTCGACCTGATGGACTACCGCAACCTCTACGTGCGCGAGGTGGAGGACGACTTCACAGGGAAGACGAAGCACGCCTTCGGCTTCCGTACAGACCGGCTGACGCGGCCGGTGATCCTCTCCGAGCTCATCCGCATTCTGCGCGAGAGCATGAGCACGGTGAACGACCGCGACACGCTGCTTGAAATGCTGACCTTCGTGCGGCGGGAGAAGGATCTGCAAGGCGAGGCCGAGAGCGGCGCGCACGACGACTGCGTGATGGCGCTAGCGATTGCGCACTACGCGCGGCCACAGCAGACGATGAAAATTAAGACCGCTGGCAGCGCGAAGAAAACGCGCTGGACAGCGGACATGTGGGAGGACTACAACGGCGCGACCGAGAGCGAGCGGGCGGAAATGCTGAAGCTCTGGGGCGAGCCGCGATAAAAGGAGGAAAACATGGCAAAGGAAACGACGGGCCACACCGTCAGCGAGAAGCTGAGAGAGTGGCAGGAGAGACTTTCGCAGAGCGACCGCAGGTGGTCGGCGGAAGTTGAAAAGATGAACGAGCGCGAGAGCATCTACAACGGCTTGCGCACGATGACGCCGCTCGTGCCCGGCGACACACACAGAGACGGCACGAAGAAGAAAACGAGCCACGTGCGCAACATCACGTTCGAGAACATCGAAAGCCAGGTATCGAGCGCGATCCCGCAGCCGAAGGTGACGCCGCGGCGCAAGAAGGACGAGCACCTTGCGAACGTCATCGAGCACTTTCTGCGCAACGAACTCGACCGGCTGCCGTTCGAGGCGATCAACGACCTCGCCGAGCGCACGGTGCCCATTCAGGGCGGCGTGGGCTTCCTCGTGGAGTGGGACAACACGAAGCGCACGAGCACGACCGTCGGCGAGGTGAACGTAACACTCGTACACCCGAAGCAGTTCGCGCCGCAGCCGGACGTATACACGTCGATCGCGGACATGGACTACTTCATCGTGAAGGTGCCGACGACGAAGGGCTGCATCGAACGGCGCTACGGCGTGGTGCTCGAGACCGAGGGCGAGAGCGAGCCGGACATTCGCGGCGGCGACGGCTCGACGAGCGAAGAGAACCTGACGCTCTACATGGGCTATGCGCTGAATGATCACGGCGGCATTGACCGCTACACATGGGTGAACGACACCGAGCTTGAGAGTCTTGAGGACTACCAGGCGCGGCGGCAGCCGGTGTGCGAGCACTGCGGGAAGGTCAAGCCCCTTGCGGGGCAGGAGGTGAACGGCAGCGTTTACGCGGGCGGAGCGTGCCCATGGTGCGGCGGGAAGAAGTGGGACGAGCGCGTGCAGGACTTTGAAGAGCTGCGCGTGCCGGTGCATCGCAGCGACGGCACGTTCCTTGGCGGGACGGAGGCGGCGGGAGAGCCGACGAAGATCCCGTTCTATCGCCCGGACTGCTACCCCATCGTATTGCAGCGCAGCGTGAGCGTCTATGGCCAGCTGCTCGGCAACAGCGACGTTGACATGATCCGCGACCAGCAGAACACGAGCAACCGCATTGAGCAGAAGATCATCGACCGGCTGATGAAGGCGGGTACGCGCATCACGCTGCCGGATCGCGCGGATCTGCGGACGGATCCGGAGGACAGCGAACGGTGGTACATCGGCAAGCCGAGCGACAAGCAGCTCATCGACGTCTATGACTTCTCGGGCAACTTGCAGTATGAGCTCACCTATCTCTCACAGGTATACGAAGAGGCACGGCAGATCATCGGCATCACGGACAGCTTTCAGGGCAGGCGCGACGCGACGGCGACGAGCGGCAAGGCAAAGGAATTCTCGGCCGCGCAGGCGGCGGGACGCCTTGAGAGCAAGCGCGTGATGAAGAACGCGGCCTATGCGGAACTGTTCGAAGTCATGTTCAAGTTCTGGCTCGCCTATTCGGACGAGCCGCGGCCTGTGACCTACAAGGACAGCACGGGCGAGACCGTATACGAGGAATTCAACCGCTACGACTTCCTCGAGACCGGCGAGGACGGGGAGTGGCACTGGAACGACCAGTTCCTTTTCTCGTGCGACACGAGCGCGCCGCTGGCAAGCAACCGCGAGGCCATGTGGCAGGAAACGCGGCAGAACTTGCAGACAGGCGCATTCGGCGACCCGACGGACATCGAGACGCTCATTCTCTTCTGGGCGAAGATGGAGGAGCTGCACTACCCCGGCGCGGGGCAGACGAAAAAGCACCTGGAAGAGAAGGCGCAGCGCGCGGAAGAAATGCAGCGCATGCAGGCGGAAATGCAGCGCATGCAGCAGGAAATGCAGCGAGCGCAGCAGCGGGCGCAGGGAACGCCGCAGGAAATGCCGGAAGGCGGCGCGGCGGCGGGCGAAGAGCTGCCGCCGGAGGTGCTGGCGGCGGTGGAAGCGCAGGCACAGCAGGACGCGATGCGCGCCGCGAGCGGGCAGGCGGAAGAACTTTACACGCCGCAGTAAACAAGGCTAAAGGCGCGAGAGAGAACGCGCGTAGCACATAAACCCCGCAAAGGGGACGCCGCATCCGTAAGGCAGCAAAGCTGCCAACGGCTGCGCAGCGCAGGGCAAGAGCGGGAAAATGCCGAATCCACGGGAAAGGAGGACGCAGGCATGAGCGAGAAGAGCGGTTACGTCGGCAAAATCAAGAACGGCGGCACGCAGGTCGTGAAAGCGCCGAACCAGCAGACCGACGCGAAGAAGGGCACCGTGAAGACCGGCAGCGACCTTCGCACGGGCAAGAAGTAAGCAAAGCGGAAACGCTTTACAGCGCAGCAATGTGAAGCTGCAAATCGCAGGGCAAGAGCGGGAAAATGCCGGAAAGGAAAAGAGAAATGGAATTCACCGAACAGCAGGTTTATGAAGCGATGGGCATGAGCGCGCCGGAGACATCGGCACAGCAGCCCGCAGGCGGAAACGAGCCGGGCATCGCCGAACCGGCCGCGGAAGAGACCCACGGCACGCCGGAAGGCGCAGAAGAAGGCGCTGCGGCGGGCGAGCCGGGCGGCAAGCACGAGCAGACGCCGGACGAGCGCCGCGCCCACGCGGCGGCAAGGCGAAGAGCCGAGCAGCAGGCAGCAGTGGACGAGGCGCTGAAAAAGCAGAGCGAAAAAACGAGCGCGGAGTGGAAAGCCTTTTTCGAGAAGGCGGGGCTCAAGAACACGATGACCGGCGAGCCGATCACGAGCAAGGAAGGCTTCGACGCGTGGCAGAAGGAATACGCGCAGCGAAAGCTCGAGAGTGACCTTGCCGCCGGAAAGCTGACGCAGGAATCGCTGAACGCAGCCATCAGCGAGAACCCGCTCGTCAAGCAGGCGGCGGAGATCGTGGCGGCGCGCGAGCGCGAGCAGGCGGCGGCCGAAGAGGCGCGCATGCAGCGTGAGATCGACGGCCAGATCGCGAAGATCCACGCACTCGAGCCGGAGATCAACGGCGTGGAGGATCTCTTGAAGATCCCGGAGAGCGAGGACTTCTATGCGCGCGTGAAGAGCGGCGCGTCGTTCTTAGACGCCTACCTTCTCGCGACGCGAGAGCGGCGGGAAAGGGCGCTGGCCGAGGCCGCAAAGGTGCAGGCGGCGAGCAATGCCCGCGGCAAGGATCACCTGACAGGCTCGGCGGCATCGAGAGGCGCGGGCGGAAGAGCGGTATCGAGCGACGAGATCGCGCAGTTCCGCGTTTTTAACCCCACGGCGACGGAGGCGGAGATCCGCGCATGGATCGAAAAGCACCAATAAAAACGAAGGAGGAACAACATGTTTATTCCCATCAAGACGAACGACGGGGCGATGACCCCGTTTGAGTACATGGAGGCGGCTGCCGGCACGTATCAGGTCGGCCAGCTGCTGAACGTGACGGGCGGCAAGCTCGCCGCCATCGCTGCCGATCAGGCGACCACGCCGCCCTACGTGTGCATGCAGAGCGGCACCGTAAAGGCGGGCGAACAGCTCGCGGTGGCGCGCGTGGGCGAGAAGTACATCTTCGAGACCGAGCTTGCGACGGCCGCGACAGCCGTGACGGTCGGCACCAAGATCCAGGTAGCGAGCGGCGGCCTCAAGGCGAAGTACGTCACGGGCGCGTCGGACGCAGCGGTGCCCGGCACGTTCGAGATCGTGAGTCTCGACGGTACGGCGGCAGGCAGCAAAGTGCGCGGCCGCTTTGTGTAAGAGAAAAAGGGAGAAAGGAGACACAAGTAAATGAACATCATTTTTTCGGAAAGCAGCGGCCTGAACGACAGCATCTATGGCAAGTGTCAGGCACCGATCCGCATGTTCCTTGAGAAAAGAGGCGAGGAATTCGAGCAGAACAGCGTGCTCAAGAATCTGTTCTTCATGGGCAAGAGCGGCAACTACGCCGACATGATGACCACCATGACGGCAATGAGCGGCTTTGAGCCGGTGGGCGAGAACGGCGCGTACCCTCTGGACGGCATGCAGGAGGGCTACCAGAAGCTGCTCAAGTACCAGACGTGGAAGGACTCGTTCAGCGTCTCGAAGGAGATGATGGAGGACGGAAAGCTGATGGACATGCGCAAGCAGCCCGCCGCCTTTATGACGAGCTACAACCGCACGCGCGAGCTTTTCGGCGCAGCCCTGTACGGCGCGGCGATGAACGGCGCGGGCAGCGTGACCTTCAAGGGCGTCAAGTTCGACCTGACGGGTGCGGACGGCAGCAACCTGTTTGCCAAGGAGCATGTGCCGAAGGTGAGCGGCGACAAGCAGTGCAACTGCTTCAAGGACGCATTCAGCGTGGACGCGCTCGGCAAGCTCGAGACCGCGATGCACCTCTTCCGCGGCGACAACGACGAGATTCTCGACGTGGCGCCGGACACGATCCTGATTCCGGAGATCGCGACGCTCAAGAAGGACGTCTTTGCCGCCATCGGCGCGGACAAGGATCCCGTGAGCGCGAACAACGCCTTCAACTACCAGTATGGCCGCTGGAACGTCGTCGTCTGGCCGTATCTCAACCAGTTCGTGACGAAGGGAACGAGCCCGTGGGTGCTGCTGGACAGCAAGTACAACGAGACCTACGGCGGCGCGGTATGGAACGACCGCGTGCAGCTCGAGGTGCGCTCGACCATCGACGAGAACACCGACGCGAACGTGTGGCGCGGCCGCAGCCGCTTCAATGCCGCCTTCAACGACTGGCGCTTTGCCGCCATCGGCGGCGTGGCGACGGGCAACGCACTCTAAGAAGCATACCCCCAGGGCGGGCGTGGGAAATGACCCGCGCCCGCCCTTATCCATTCTCAAAAGAAGGGAGAGAAGAACGTGACACCGAGAAAGGTGATCCAGCGCGTGGACGAGGCGAAGCCGAACGCCTTCCCCGAGGAAGCAAAGTTTGAGTGGCTCATGGCGCTTGAGGGCAGGATCGCGGCGGACGTGCTGCTGGCGACGCCGGAGGAGCTGGAAAGGATCATGCGCCGCGGCTTTGCAGACGGCATGGACGAGGAGCTGCTCGTGAAAGCGCCGCACGACGAGCTCTATGCGCTGTATCTGAAAGCATACATCGACAAGGAGAACGGCGAATACAAACGCTACGCGGATTCAAGCCAGCTCTACAACGAGGCCTACGGCAACTTCGTGCGCTACTGGGGCAGAACATACGAGCCGGCGCAGGGCTATGAAAGGGGGTACGAGATCCGATGAGAACGATCGAGGTGAAGGAGCTCGCCTATCTGCCGCTGGGCAGGCAGGGCGAGAACAAAGCGCAGAGGATCGTCTGGCCGGGGATCGCGGATTCGTGGGCGCGGCTGTACGGCGCGGGCGTATTCGCGCTGACGGTGAAGCGGCAGGGCGACGCCATGCCGTACCCCGCGAGCATCACGAGCGAGAACGGCGACGTTGCATGGGTACTCGGCAGCGCCGACACCGCGCGAGCGGGCGAGGGACTGGCCGAGCTTACTTACACGGTGGACGGCGTGATCGCCAAGAGCAGAACGTGGCGGACGGTGACGGAGCCGTCGCTGAGCGCGGCGGGGACGACCGAGCCGCCGCCGGCGTATCAAAGCTGGGTGGACGAGGTGCTCAAGGCCGGGGCGAGCGCGGAGACGGCGGTCTCCAAGATGCCCTACGTGGACAGCACAACCGGACACTGGTTCAAGTGGGACGCCACAGCGGGCGCTTTTACCGACACGGGCGTTGCCGCGACCGGCCCGAAGGGCGACACCGGCCCGAAGGGGGACAAGGGTGAGCAGGGCAAGCGCGGCGTGCAAGGTGAGCGCGGCCCCGTTGGCGCAACCGGCGCGACCGGTGCGCGCGGTGAGGTCGGCCCCAAGGGCGATACCGGCGCAGTTGGTCCCCGAGGGGAGAAGGGAGAAAAAGGCGAGAAGGGAGATCCTTTCACCTATTCGGACTTCACACAGGCGCAGCTTGAAGGATTGCGCGGCGAGCAGGGCCCCGCAGGCCCCAAGGGGGAGACCGGCGCAACGGGTGCAACCGGCGCACGCGGCGAGAAGGGCGACACCGGCGAGACCGGCCCCATCGGCCCGCAAGGCCCGCGCGGCGAGCAGGGCATTCAAGGCGAGCAGGGCCCGAGAGGAGAGACCGGCAAGGGTCTCACGGTGCTGAGCTACTACGAGAGCAAGGCCGCGCTGGACGCAGAGAAGAAGGCGACGGCAAAGGCGGGCGATGCCTACGGCGTCGGCGCGGAACAGCCCTACGACATTTACATTTTCGACGGCGAGACCGGCGAATTCGTCAACAACGGCCCCTTGCAGGGCGCGAAGGGCGAGACCGGCGAGCGCGGCCCGCAGGGCATTCAGGGCCCGAAGGGAGACCCCGGCAAAGATGGAGCCAAGGGCGCAGACGGTGCGCCGGGTAAGGACGGGGCAAACGGACGCGACGGCGTGACGTTTACGCCCGCGGTCAGCGCGGCGGGAGACCTATCGTGGACAAATGACGGCGGGCTTGCGAATCCTGAGACCGTGAATCTCAAAGGCCCGAAGGGCGACACGGGCGCGAAAGGCGACCCCGGGGAGAATGGCGATCCCGGCGAGAAGGGCGCGGACGGCGCTCCCGGCAAGGACGGAGCCAAGGGAGACAAGGGAGACACAGGCGCGCAGGGCCCGCAGGGGCCGAAGGGCGACACCGGCCTGCAAGGCCCGATTGGCCCACAGGGGCCGAAGGGCGACACCGGCCTGCAAGGTCCGATTGGCCCGCGGGGGACGAAGGGCGACAAAGGCGACACCGGCCCGGCTGGCCCCGTCAACGTCCCCGCCACCACCTCTCTCATCAAGGGCGACGGCTCGGGCGGGCTGGCGGCGGCGACGGCGGGCACGGACTACGCGCTGCGACCGACCACGCGCAAGGTGACGCTGACCGCCTCGGGGTGGAACAGCAGCACCAAGCAGCAAACGGTGACATGCAGCGGCGTGCTCTCGGACGCGACAAAGCAGCTGCTGATTCCCACGCCCGTGAACACGGCGGCGGGGAACCCTTACGACGAGGCGAGCATTCAAATGGTCGCGCAGGGCGCGAACAGCGTGACATTCTACGCCGATACCGTTCCGACGGAAAGCATCGATGTCTATGTGACGATTTCCCCCATCAACTATCTTGAGTGAGGAGGAAAGGACATGATCTGGAACATGAGACGGCGGAAGAAGAAAAAACAGTTGACGTGGCTCTTTTCCAACTCCTTGTATTATGAGGCAAGCGAGCCATCAAAAACATTCAGCGCAACATTCGAATCAGCAGGAAAGGAGTTCTACAGCATTAAACTAAACTTTCAGTCAAAGCTCGGATTAATCCAAATGCAATACGTTCCCTTACAAGTATATGGAGCCGTAAGTGTCTATACAAAATTTGAAGGCTTCAAAAGCAAAGACTATCAAACCGTCACATTCAAAGAAGAGCCCACCGGCGAGCTGCTGGCGTTCCTTCAAGCGAACGCCACACCACTATGAGAAAGGAGCACACATGAACCTTAGAAACGCCCTCAGATATATATATATATATATATCGACTGAACCTTGCGAAAGCGGGGTGGGAGTATGATCTTCAACCCCGTGAGAAGTGGAGGAGGAAAGCCGAAGCAAGTGGAAGTGGGAATAAAGTCAGGAACCTATGCAAAGACAAGACTCTACTGCATCAAAGACGGGAAGTACATAGATTACTACAATGGCGATTCGCCGAGCGGCAGTTCCCTTCACAAGGCAACGGTCGATGCAGGAAGCCTGTTTGTCGTAATTGTGATGGCGAAGAACGACTTCCCCAAAAGTCACTCAAACTGCACTCTGGAGATACAGTATACCCTCAGCTCTGGTTACAGACTCGGAATATTCAAGGCGAACGACGCCTGACCCCTAAGGGGGTGACGGCATGATCTTCAACCCCGTGAGAGGCGGAGGAGAAAAGGAGTATACAATCAGCGTGCAAAGCGGTGTCACCACGAGCGCAACAAAATTAAAACCGGGGCACGTATTTGAGGCGCAGACACCCTCAGGTTTTCGCAGAAATTTGAAAATGACGTTCAAAGACCCGGATACCGAAAAGACAACAATCATTACAGGAGACACTGGACATTCGTATTTTGTGATGCCTTGCGCCGATGTGAAAATCACTTACTAAAGGAGAACGATATGAGCACCTATCTCAAAGCAAACAACACCGAAACGCCGTGCGAGGCGGCGGAACACTACCGCGACAGCGCGTGGGGGCGCCCCACCTGCACGGTGACGATCAAGGCAAGCGCGACGGAGATCGCCGCGCTGCTGCCGAACAATGCGCCGTGGTCGCTCATCGAGCGCGAGGACGTGCTGGACGAGCTCGGCGCGCCGACGGGGCAGACCGTCGACCATGAGCGCGACATGAGCGATTACAGCCTGTCGGGCGACATCACCGACCACCGCGACGGCACCGTATCGATCAAGATGGGCAAGCCCACGGAGGAGGAGAGCGCCGTCGGCGCGGTGGTCGCCCTCACGGGCGAGGTCGTGACCGCGGAGCGCGCCGCAGAGCTGCGACCGATGATCGAGATGGCAGCAATGAGCTTGTCGGACGGCGAAGCGGCAACAGCGGTCGAGCTGTTCCCGAAGTGGGTATACCCTGTCAGCTACATTGTGGGCAACCGCGTAAGCGACAGCGGCAAGCTCTACAAGTGCCGGAAGGCGCACACCTCGCAGGAGAGATGGAATCCTGCCGCAACGCCCGATCTTTGGGTCGTGATCGACGTTACCCACGCGGGTACTCAAGATGACCCGATTCCGGCCGCTCGTGGTATGGAGTACACCTATGGTCTTTATTACAAAGACCCTGAGGACACTAAGCTGTACCTGTGCGAGCGCACGGGCGAGGCCGCGGGCGGGAAGATCGTCTTGCAGTATCTGCCGCATGAGCTGGTGGGGAATTATTTTAAGGCGGTGAGCGCATGACGGCGGCGTTGATTTCCGCCGCAGCGGCGGTGGTGGTGGCGCTCATCGAGGCCATCGCCGCCCGCGACCGTCGGCGCGACAAGAAGGAGCGCGAGAAAGCCGCTGAGCAGCAGAAGATGCAGGAGCAGCTGATGCTCAAGCTCATCGAGGGCAGCTGGGCTGCCATTGCGCTGGGCGAGGCGACGGCGAAGGCGATGCAGCGTATTCCGGACGCGCACTGTAACGGGGACATGCACGCCGCACTGGACTACGCCGCCGAAGTGAAGCACAAGCAAAAAGAATTTTTGGCCGAGCGGGGAATTCACTCCATCCTCGATAACGGGGTGGCGGCATGAAAGCGCTGAAAGCCCGCTGGGACAAGATGAAAAAGCGGGACAAGTATATATCCATCGCCATTTTCAGCCTGACGTGGTACACCGTGGCATCGCTTATCATGACGGCGCTCGGCGTGCCGCCGCCGGACGTACTGACGGAACGCTGGTTCAAGGCATGGACGACAGAGCTTGTCGTTGTGGCGGGCATCAAGATTTTCAGAAAGGACGAAACGACACTATGAATAACGAATTACTGAACAAGAGATTTGCGAACCTTTTGAGCGTAAAGTCGCTCGTGACGATTGCTCTGACGGCGACCTTCTGCGCACTGACAGTACAGTCGAAGGTGACGCAGGAATTCAACACCGTGTACCTCATGGTCATTGCGTTCTACTTCGGCACGCAGAACGCAGCGGGCAGCGCGAAGGGAGAGTGAGCGGTGTGAATATCCGCAAATATCCCGCGAACGCGGGCAACGTCGGCGGCACGCGCGCGGCGAGCGGCATCCGCTACATCGTGATCCACTACACCGGCAACGACGGCGACACGGCGATGAACAACGCCAAGTACTACGCGGGCAGCGTGGTGAAGACCAGCGCGCACTACTTCATCGATGCAAACGAGATCGTGCAGAGCGTGGACGACCTGCGCATCGCGTGGGCGGTGGGCGGAAAGAAGTACCCGAGCTGCGCGCAGACGGGCGGCGGGACGCTGCACGGCCGCTGCCTGAACGCAAACAGCATCAGCATCGAGCTGTGCGACGCGAAGAAGGACGGCGCATACGCGCCGGACGCGCGCACCGTGGAGCGGGCGCTTGCGCTGACGCGCGAGCTGATGAAGAAGTACAACATTCCGGCGAGCAATGTGATCCGCCACTTCGACGTGACGGGCAAGCTGTGCCCCGCGTACTGGGCGGGGAGAGAAAACGCGGGCAAGTGGGAGAAGGAATTCCACGGCAGGCTCGCAGGGCCGGACTACCGCGCGCAGCTGCAAAAGCGCGCGGGCCTGACGGACGGCACGATGGATTACCTCTCGGCGTATCAGTACGGCGACGACCTGATCCGAAAGCTCGCGACGATGAAGTAAGGCACAGGGCGGGAGAGCGTTCGCGCCCTCCCGCCCGGGAAGAAAGGAGGGAAGGAGGGAATGCCTTCCAACTGGCTATACATCGACACGAATTTCCCGTCGTTCACGCAGAAAGAGAGCGACGGCGAGAAGATCGAGACGATGCAGGACTATCTCTTCATGCTCGTCGAGCAGCTGCGCTACACGCTGCGGAATCTCGACCTGAAGAACATGAACAAGGCGGCGATGAACGGCTTTTTACAAAACATCCGCGAGCCGATCTATGCCAAGATCGAGGACACGAACAAAAACGTGAACGAGCTGAGCATCACGGCAAAGGGGCTGAGCACGCGCATCAGCAATGCTGAGGGCAGCATTACGCAGCTCGGCGTGACGGCAGACGGCCTCGCCGCGCGGATCAGCAGCGCCGAGGGAAACATTACGCAGCTGGGCGCGACGGCAGACGGCCTCGCCGCGCGGATCAGCAGTGCCGAGGGGAACATCACGCAGCTGGGCGCGACGGCGAACGGACTGAGCGCGCGCATCAGCAGCAACGAGGGAAGCATCACGAACCTGACGGCGGACGTGAACGGCATTCGCACGCAGGTAAGCGGGAAAATCAACAGCTCGGAGGCGCAGACGCTCATCGACCAGAGCCTTGACGGGATCACGCTGGCGGCGACGAGCGGAGAGACCGGGACGGTCTTCAAGCTCAAATACAACGGCGCGGTGCTGGCAAGCACGGGCTCAGTCGACCTCTACGTAGATGCCGTCAATGTGTACGGTACGCTGACGGCGGAACGCCTGCAAGGCGGTTCGATCCGCATTCTGGACGACGACGGGAACAGATGCGGAACCATCTATTCAACCTACGCAAGCTCGGCAGACACGAAGATCGAGATCGACTCGGACGCGATCGAGCTCGGCGGCGACGACGGCAGTGTGTTCATTGGCTCTCGATGGGATCGGAGCACAAAGGCGTACTACGCTTCCATTGAGGTGGACGGATACTCGCAGGAGGTGCAGATCAAGGGCGACGTCATTCCGAACGCGGACGCGACCTACAGCCTCGGCAGCCGGAATTTCGTGTGGGACGCGATCTATTGCAGCACGGACACGCTGAACGGCTCGGACCGAAACATCAAGAACAGCATCGAGGCGCTGCCGGAGAAGTACGTGAGCATGTTTGAGCGCATCGAGCCGAAGCGCTACAAGCTCAACAGCGGCACGAGCGGACGCTTTCACACCGGGTTCATCGCGCAGGAGGTGGAAGCGGCGATGCAGGAGTGCGGCATTGACTCGCAGGAATTTGCGGGCTGGGCCGCTGCCAAACGCGAGGACGGCAGCGAAACATATTTCCTGCGGTACAGCGAATTCATTCCGATCCTGTGGGCGAAGGTACGCGAGCAGGAGAAGAGACTAAAACGATTGGAGGGAACGACATGAATGAGAAGATCAAGCAGGAAGCGGCGCAGGCGATGCGGCTCATCAGCATGCTGAACGTGAGCGGCGACGGCGTGGACGTGGTGGCGGCGGCGCGGCAGGCGCTGCGCAACATCATGGCCATCTGCGACGCGACGGCACCGCCGGCGGGAGAGAAGGGCGACGCGCCGGACGAAGCGAAAGGAGCGGCCAAAAATGAGACTGCCTGAAACACCGTATGCCGACGGCATCGGCAAGCGCGGGCAGCTGCAATTCTACGGGCTTGACCACAATCTCGGCGCGGCGGACGGCGGGCTGTGGGACATGCGCAACCTGACGAGCGACTACTATCCGCTGCTGGCAACACGGCCGAAGCGGAAGACGGTGCGCAAGCTCACGAGCGGCGGCGGGCTCTTCGCCTGGGACGCGCTCGCGTGGGTGGACGGAACGGGTTTCTACTACGGCGGCGCGAAAAAAGGCGACGTGACGGCGGGAGAGAAACGCTTTGCCGCCATCGGCGCCTACATCATCATTCTGCCGGACAAGAAGTACTACAACACCGTTTCGGGCGAGTTCGGCAGCTTAGAGAGCGCATGGAGCGGGTGGAGCCTGACGTTTACGAACGGGAAGCTCTTCGGAGAGGCGGCGGAGGCAAACACGATCCGCTGCGCGAATGTCAGATGGGCGAACTACTTCAAGCCCGGCGACGCGGTGACGATCTCAGGCTGCACGAAGCATACGGAGAACAACAAGACGCCCGTCATTCGAGAGATCGACGGGGACAAGCTCTACTTCTATGAAAACGTCTTCAAGCTGGACGGCAGTGAGGGGACGACGGAATACACCGAGAGCGGAAACTTGACGGTTCGACGCACGGTGCCGGATCTAAACTATCTATGCGAGAACGAAAACCGGCTGTGGGGCTGCGACGGCCGGACGATCTACGCGAGCAAGCTCGGCGACCCGTTCAACTGGAACGTATACGAGGGGCTGGACACCGACAGCTACGCCGTGGACACGGGCAGCGCGGGGGACTTCACGGGCTGTGTGAGCTTCCTCGGCTATCCGGTGTTCTTCAAGGAGGATCACATCTACAAGGTGTACGGCAGCCTGCCGTCAAACTTTGAGGTGATGGGCAGCGCGACGCTCGGCGTGCAGAAGGGCAGCGGCGGGAGCCTCGCCATCGCGGGCGAGCGGCTGCTGTATCTCTCGTCCTCGGGCGTGATGATCTACTCCGGCGGCATTCCGCAGAGCCTGCACGACGCCTTCGGGCAGACACGGCTCAAGAACGGGCGCGCGGGCAGCGACGGCCTCAAATACTACCTGAGCGCGCAGGACGAGAGCGGGACATGGAAACTCTACGTCTACGACACGCGAAAGGGCATGTGGCACATCGAGGACGAGACGCACGCGACGCACTTCTGCCGCCACGGCGGGAACACCTATTTCCTGACGGCCGGGGGCGAGATCGAGATGACGGGCAACATTCTGGACGCGCCGGAGGGGAGCGAAAACGAGGACGACTTCACCTGGTACGCAGAGACCGGCGACTTCACGGAGAAGGGGACGAGCCGCGCGACGAGCTACGACAGCGTGAAGAAGGGCATTGCCAAGATCGAGATCCGCATCGAGGTAGCGGCGGGAGCGGAAGCGAAGGTGCTGCTGCAATTCGACTCGGACGGGAAGTGGGTGCAGGCCGGGCAGACGCTGCACGCGGAGAAGAAGCGCAGCTACTACCTGCCCATCATTCCGCGGCGCGCGGATCACTACCGCATTCGCATCGAGGGCAGGGGCGAGTGCCGCGTCTACTCGATGACGCGCGAATACTACGCGGGCAGCGAGCTCAAATCGACAAGAGGCCCGCAGTAAAAAAGGAGGAAGGAGAAAGCAATGGCTTACACCTACGACGACTTTGAAAAGGCGAGAGCGGGCAGCGACGTATACTTTTCGCAGTACGACCTTGACCTTGCAAAGCAGCACCCGGAATTCGGCATGAGCGTGCTGGATCTCAAAAAGCAGTACGCGACCGCGCAGACGCCGGAGCAGCGCGCGCTCATCAACGCGCAGGCAAACGAGCTGCGCAAGAACTACGGCTACTATTCCGGCGGATCGGACGGCAGCAGCTACATCAGCACCGGCAAGTACGCGCCGAAGATCGACGAGACGCTCGACAAGATCGGCTCGTTCAAGCCGTTTGAGTACGGCAGCGCGCCGAGCTACGAAAACCGCTTCCAGCAGAAGCAGCAGGAGCTTTTGGACGCGGCGCTCAATCGAGATCCGTTCTCGTGGAGCAAGGAGACGGATCCGCAGTACAGCAGCTACAAAAAGACGTACCTGCGCGAGGGCGAGCGGGCAACGGCGGACGCGCTGGCGAAAGCAAGCGCCGCGAGCGGCGGGCGGCCGAGCTCGTTCGCCGTGAACGCGGCGACGCAGGCGGGCGACTACTACGCGACGAAGCTCTCTGACGTGATCCCGACGCTCTATCAGCAGGCATACGAGCGGTATCTCAAGGACTACCAGATGAAGCTGAGCGACCTGAACGCGGTGAACCAGCAGGAACAGCTGGACTACGCGAAGTATCTCGACCGGCTGAACCAGTTCAACACCGACAGGACCTTCGACTACAACAACTACCTCGGCGAGTATGGCCGCTTGCAGGACTACCTCGGCGGTTTGCAGGGGCAGGATCAGACGACATACAACCGCTATCTCGACGTGCTCGACCGCGAGCGGGAGAAGCAGCAGGCCGCGCAGGAGCTGAGCCGTGCCCAGATCGACGCGATGCTGCAAGTAGGCGTTTCGCCGAGCGCGGGGCTCATCGGCAAGAGCGGCTACGAAAACGAGTACATTCAGGCGCTCGAGAACTACTACAAGCAGCAGTCGGCGGCGAAGGCGAGCGGCGGCAGAAGCGGCGGGACCACGAGGCGGTCCGGCGGGACGAGCGGCGGAAATACGACCGACGGCAACGAAAGCGGGCTCGACTATCAGGGCCTTTTCGAGGCGGCGAAAAAGAGCGGCAATCCCAAGAGCTGGCTCTCGCAGAAGGCAAACTACAAGAAGTACGGCTTCACATCGGCGAGCGGGTTGTATTCCGACTATGAGAAGTGGGCGGCACGGCTCGGCACGATGCCGCAGGGGAAATTCATTGCGCTGCTGACCGGCTTCAACACGTCGCTCAAGAACGGCGAGGGCGAGCGGATCTATCAGACGCTCGACAACACTTGGCCGCTGCTGACGGATCAGCAGAAGAAAGACATGCAGGCAATGCTCAAGCAGTACGGATACGCATACGAGGAGGACTAAATGGGACGACTGGTGAGAATCAATCCGGCAACGGAGGAAAAGAACAGTCAGGCGGCGGTCGTAGCGACCGGCGCACATGGTCGTCTTGTCAGAACAGGGGACGTGCAGCGCACGTCCCCTGCGGGCAATACGGTGAAGCTGCCGTCCCGCGAAACGGAACGGGCAGACGAACTGGACAAGAGGACGACGCCGAGCAAGAGCCGGCAGGGGCAGAACCGGAGCTTCGGCGAACGGCTGGCCAAGGCGGCGGGAAGCGGTTTCGTTGCCGAGGGCGCGAACCTTGCCAACCTCGGCGGCGTGGCGGCAGATCGGCGCGGCGGCACGGAAATGAGCGCCGTTTACCGCAGGCAAGCAGAAACGCTTGACAAGCAGATCGCGGCGCTCGAAAAGTCGCTGAAAGACCCGACGATGACCGCGCAGGACATTCGGGAAACGAACGAGGCGCTCGCCATCGCACGCAGCGAGCGCGAGAAGTACGGCAAGGCCATCGAAAGCGGAGAAAAGACCGCGCTCGGCCTCTACGACACAGCCGACAAGGGATACTCCCTTGCAGAAAAGTGGGGAGAGGAAAGCACAGCGGGAACAAAGGGCATTGAGAAGGGCGCGCTCAAGATCGTTCCGGCAGCAACGCAGATTGGCTTGCAGTTGGCCGAGCGCGCGATCGCGCCGGGGTTCGATGTTGCGGGACGTGCTCTGTCTGCGGCGGGAGCGAATGCGGCAGACTACCGCCACAAGGCGGGAGAGCAGTACGACAAGGAAAAGGCCGCGCTGCGCGCGACGGTATCGGCGCTCGGTGTGGCGGCAGGCAGTGCGCTCTCCAAGGGCGTGAACGCGGCGGGTCTCAAGCTGCTGCGCGCGGCGGGAAAGCAGAACCACATTCTGCCGAACGTGCTGCTCGGCGGCGCAAACGCCGTAGGCTACGCGGCGGGTGAGACGGGCGCGAGCGAACTCTCCAAGGCGATGACCGAAGAGGACTACACGCCGGACTGGGGCGCCATCGGTCAGACGGCCATGACGGCCTTCGCCTTCGGCGCGATCACGAGCGCCATCAACGCCGCCGCCATGACAGGGCGCAACAAGCGCTACATGAACGAGCTGAACGACGCGGTGAAGGAGCGCTACGACTACGCAAAGCGCATCATCGAAGATCCGCGTGCGACGGCTGGCCAGAAAGCGGCGGGCGCCGAGTCCGTCATGAACGCTGCGGACAAGATGCGCGGCGCGCTCGACGAGCTTCAGGTGGTGGGCGCGCAGAAGGAAGTGGACGCGATGCGGGAATTCCTGCTGAGCATCTACGGCGAGATGATGCCATACACGGGCGCAGGCAGCGCGGGGGCAGGTACAGCCGGGATCGCGCCGGTGACGCCGGGCGGCGGGATCATGACCGTGCGGCCGGGCGAGGGCGCAAATCCAATGCAGGAGGCAGTGCCGCCCGCCCCAATCACGCCGAGAGCGGCGGGCGCAGCAGCGGCGCAGCAGAATACCATGCCCGCACAGCCTGCGGCGGCGCAGGAGGGCGCGCGGGACGTGGGCGAGGGTAATTTGACGCCCATGCCGCAGAGCGCCGCACAGGGCGCGCAGGAGGCGAAAGCGGACGCGCTGGACGCGGGCGGGCGCGTGCCGCTCGATCAGTACGCGACGCCGGAGAACGCGCAGCGAGTCTCGCAGGAGATCAACGACGGAACGCTGGCGGTGGATTCGCACAACAAGATCTACCGCGTGGACGCGGGCGAGCACATCGACCGGAGAGACAGCGCGAGCGTGGGCGAGCGGAGCGTGAACGCCTTCCAGTTCGACCACCCGGAGCTGCACCAGTACTTTGCGGAAGCGGCGGCGGATCTTTCAGAGGAAATGAGCTTCGCTCAGCGCGGCGGCGAGCTTGTTCGCAGGACAAGTCGCGAGGCAGGCGACGACGAGTACATTCGCACCAAGCGCGGCGTGAGCGAGCGGATCGCGCGGCTGCTCGACGACGAGGGCGTGCGCTACGACGACATTGACCGCTCGATCGAGGCCATCATTCACAACCACGGGCAGGAGAACTTCGCCGCGGCAAAGCGCGTGGAGCTGCTGCTTGATGAGATGCTGACAAACGGCTACACTGACATTCACGGGCGATACGTCGCGCCGAATGAACGATACATTGAAGCAAAAAGAGCCATTCCCGGCGCGGACACGAGCGCGCGGACGCGCGAAGAACTGCCGCTGTGGGACATGGCGGAAGGAAAGGACGGAGGGGTCTATGGACAGACAAAAGAACAGAACCATGCCGGAGGGGCTGAGTTTGCCGAAGCCGGCGGGCAGCGTGCCGATGCCGTGGCAGCGGAAGGTGATCTATACCGTGGAGACGGACGACGGGGAGCTGCTGAGCCTGGGGCCGGAGGAGCTGGCCAACTACGCAAAGGCGCAAAAGGAGAAGAATACCGAAAGGTAGTAGAGCAGCGGCGGAAGGCCGCAGTGCTTGAAGCGGTCACAAGCGCGCAGGAGCTGGGCGTGCCGGGCGGCACGGAAAGCCAGACACTGCACGTGCTGCCGGAGGAAGCGTGGGACGACGAGCTGCGAGAATTCGCCGCCTGGGCGCGAGAGCGCGGCGTGCAGCGCGTGACGATGGTGACGGGCCTTTTGCAGGTGAACACCGAGCATGGGGCCGTGGGCGTTCGCGGAAGCATCAACCGCAGCAGCGGCGAAATGGTGCTGCGCGTGGACCCGGACGGAAGAGCTTCCGCTTCGGAGATCGGCAAGCACGAGATCGGGCACCTCATCACGGAGGAAGCGGACGTGCGCGCGTTCATGGAAGAAGTGAAGCGCGGCGGGAACTGGCGCGGGATCTACGAGGTCTATGAACGCTGCTATGAGCCGCTGACGGGCGGATATGTCGGCATGACGGCGGCAGAGCGCGAGCTGTACGTCTGGGAAGAGATCATGGAGGACGCCTACGCGGGGCTCGACAGCTACGGCCAGAGGGCGAGCCGCTACCACGATCAGGCGGTCGAACTTCTCGACCGCGCGCCGGAAGCGCCGGTGCAGGCGGTCAGCGAACCGGAGAACGTGCGGCTGCGCGCGGTGGACGAGCCGAAGGGCAGAGGGCCGCCGGAGAGATTTTCCTACGCAGGGCGCGACGCCGGGAACGCAGACCTTGAGGCGCTGCACGAGGCAGAGCGCTACGAGATGCAGGGCGTGGACGCCGAGACGATCCGGCAGAAAACGGGCTGGTTCCGCGGCGCGGACGGCAAGTGGAGATGGGAGATCGACGACAGCGGTATGAAGCTGCGCACAGACGCAGCAGACATCTCCAACTACACCACGCTGGGCGAGCTGGTGGACGCGCCGGCGCTGTTCGCCACCTATCCGGACATGAAAGACATGGACGTAACGTTTCACAATTTGGAGCGCGGGCAGCTCGGCGGGTATAACCGCAGGTTCGACAGCATTGAACTGAGCCGCGACCTGAAAAACAGACCGGAGGCACTGTTGAATTCCCTCATTCACGAGGTACAGCACGCCATTCAGCAAAGAGAGGGCTTCACACCCGGGGCAAATCTGAAATACTGGAACAGAAAACTCGAAGAGGGATATGACGGCAGGGACGCCGAAACCAGGCGCGAAGGCGCGCGGCTGCACAAGCAGTATGAGCAGATGGGGGCAAACGATCCCGAGTTTATGCGCAGCATGGAAGAACTGAACGCCATGGCGCCGACGGTGCCGCGCGGGAAGATCGACCTGGAAACATGGGAGCAGGTCGAGCCGGATCCGCCGGAATGGGTGCGCTTCGACGAAAGGCGCGACCAGCTGGAAGAAAAATACGGCGACCGCGTGTGGGATTATTTCAGCCTGCGCGACAGCATTGACAGAAACGCGAGGGACAGCAGACTGCCGGGAGACCTCTACCGCGACACGGCGGGCGAGATCGAGGCGCGGGACGCTGCCGCGCGGCGCGGCCTGACGGTGGAAGAACGCAGGAACCGCAAGCCGGACACCGGCGACGAGAACACGGTGTTCGCGGACGGGAGCGGTGGCGGGTACGCTATGAGCCAGAGTGAACAGGACAGCGTAAAGAAACAGTTGCGAGATTACCAAGAGACGCTGGGAAATATGAAAGCCGTTGCCACAATTCATGACAACGGCTGGAAAGGTATGAGCACAGGCGAATTTCGGCAGAAGATCGTAAACGATCTAAAGAAGACCGGATACCGTGTCGATAATCCGGACATCGGAACGATTGAATTCGATGAAAAGCTGCTAAACCGAAGCCTGAATTACATTCAGACTGATGCGGAAGCAGCGGCATATCAGGCCATACCGAGGGTGTTGAAACGCGGTATTGAAATCAGCGGACACGGCGACCACAAAGGACGCGGATACGAAACGTTAACCATTGCGGCCCCTGTGGAGCTGAATGGAAAACGCGGGAATATGGCGGTGGTGGTGATGAGGACGAAGGGCAACCGCTACAAGGTGCACCGAATCCTGACGCCAGACGGAAAGGCTTTTGCGCTGCCGGAAATGGCAAACGCAGTGTCTACCTCCGTCGGGGGCATCACCGAAGGCGCCAAATCTTCGGGAGAGGTCGCACCGGCCATCAACACTGCGTCTATGCGTAGTATATCCAAAGACGGCAAAAGTGTCAAGTACAGCACATTCAACGAGGAAGTGGCGCGGCAGCTGGCGGGCGAGGAACGGGGTAAGGTGAAGTTCTCGGCGGAGGACGAGGGCGACGGCAGATACCTCGCAGACCTCGACGACAGGTCGATCGAAGAGAGGAAGAAGAGCATCTCGCTCGATGAGGCGATCAATGAGCTTTATCGACAGAAGGGGCTTTCGTACCGATTCTATTCCAGCGACGACCCAATGTCCCGCGCCGGATACGCGATGTTCGCCGATGAACCGGATAGAGCCGGAAGCGGGTACGGAGGCGACAAAAAGAGAGCATTCTCCGTAGAAGAATCTTCCCTGACGGACATTTCCAACATCAAGGAAAAGATCATTGAGGCGCGCCACAATACAGACGAGAATACACCGTGGGAACTGGAAGACTATGAGGACGTGGACGACGACAGCTTTGCAGAGCTTTTTGACCCGGAAGACATCGTTGACAGCGCTGCCGCTTACGACGACGAAAGCCTTGTATCGTGGCTGTGGAATAACGTTCTGGAGCCGAATGACATTGCCGGCATAAAGACGAGCGATGGCGCGGTAGCGTTTTCGCCGGACATCATCAAGCGCAACCTCGCGGCAGAGATCGCATTCGGCAGGAGCAACGGGGACGACGTCAGGTTCTCGGCGGAGGATACGACCGACAGCACAGGCCGCGAGCTGACGGCGCAGCAGCGAGAGTATTTCAAGGATAGCAAGGTGAGGGATGAACAGGGGCGGCTGCTGACGCTCTATCATGGGACGACGGCTTATGGCGAATTTACGAAATTCCGGAGAGGACGTTCTGGCTGGCTTGGCCCTGGCATTTACCTTACAAACAATCTTTCATACGCCGAAAGATACGCAAACAGCATGGGAGAGGGAAACGGGCATCTGTATAAACTATATGCGAATGCAATAAATCCGTTAGTCGTACATGACGGGAACCCTGTTCCAGAAATTCTTTTTGCTGCATACGGGAGAAAAAGCGTTTATAAAAACCGTTCTGCCAAACAGAGCAATGATGCAATGATCATTACCACTGCTGACATTAAAAAATTGCGAGAAAAGGGGTACGACGGGATTCGGTGGGACTTTGGAAAGTCCACGGAGTTGTCCGTTTTCTCTCCGGAGCAGATCAAAAACGTTTCCAACGAAACGCCGACCGACGATCCGGACATTCGCTTCTCGGCGGAGGATGAAGACGGCGACGAGTGGAACAGGGAGCTTGAACGCATGCCGGAGAGCGTGCAGGAGGCCGTGCGGCGTGTGAAGGGATCGCGCGGCGGCAGCATGAGAGAGTTCCCGAATCTGGACGCCTATCTTTCCGACAAGGGCGCGCGGCTGGCGGCGGAAAAGGCCGAGCGGCTGCGGAACAGGGGCAAGGACGAATTCGGCGGCACAAAGGCGCTCGAAAAGCTGGGCGTGAAGATCGAGAACAGCGCGGGCGATTACAGCGTCGTTGACCAGCTCATCGCCAACGACCAGGCAGCGAAGACCATTCAGCGAGAGACGCGAAAGGCGATCAAGCGCCTTGGCGCGACGCCGAAGGAGCAGAACTTCGCGCGGAACATCGCATCCGGCCTGTACGACGAGGAGGACATTCCCACGACGATGAACCGCGGCAAGGTGATGCAGCTCGCGGACTACTACAGCGCAGAGAAGTCCATGTCGACAGACCTCATCAAAGAGCGCAGACGAGAGATCAGCGAAAGGCTGCAAGAAAAGATGGAAGACCTCTTCGACGAGCGCTTTGAAGGAGAATTCACCGCGCCGAAGCGCGGGAAGGGTATCGCGCCGGAGAGCGGCCTCGCCCTGTATCACCGCACGCCGCAGCGCAGCATGCGCGCGATCTTCGGCTGGGACAGAGGGCAGCAGATCAACGAGGCGATTTTCGAACCGGTCTACGTCAACGAGCAGGAGAGAAAGCGCTTCGTCAATCGCATGCACGACGAGGTGCGCACCTTCAAGGGTGCGGACGGCGAGGACGCGGCGCTGACGCAGCGTGAACGCGCGCTGGCACAGCTCATGATTGAGGGCAAGGCCGTGGAGGAAATGGTCGGCAAGAGCGAGATCAAGCAGCAGATCATTCACGCGGCGGAGAACCTGCTCGACGGCGCGGAGATGACGGACGCGGCGAGGGAATTCGGCCTGCACGGCAAGGAGGAGCGCGAGCTTGCGCAGCGCTACGCAGACTGGCTCGAAACAAAGAGAGAGCTGGACAGCGGAAGCGTGGACAAGGCGAGAGTGGAGAACGCGGCGAAAAAGTACAGCGGGCTCTATGATGAATTCTATGCCGCGATCAACGACTTCCTTGTGGCGCACGGCTACGAGCCGATCGGCTTTATCAAGGGCTACGCCCCGCACTTCCAGCCGGAAGCGGAGAGCGGCAAACTCGAAAGAGCACTCAAGGCGATCGGCGTCGATCTGGGCGCGGAGGTCGGCAAGCTGCCCGCGAGCATCGCGGGATTGACGAAGGAGTTCAAGCCGAACAAGCGGTACAATCCGTTCTTCCAGCACCGAAAGGGAACGAGCACGGACTACGATATTCAGAAGGGCTTTGAGAAGTACATCGACTATCTCAGCGACGTTCTGTATCATACGGACGACGTGATGCGCGTGCGCGCGGCGGCGAAGTATTTCCGCAGGAAGTACGCGCCGGACGACATCAGCGCGCTGATCGAGCAGGCGGAAGACCTGAAATTCGCAACGCCGGAGGAAAAGGAGCTGTTCCTGAAAACGAACGGCATCGTCGACGATGACGTCAAGCTCAGCTACCAGGCGATGAACCGGGCGATGGAACAGTACACCGAAGGGCTCTTCAACGACGTGACGCAGACGACGAAATACGGCGATCTTGTCACATGGCTGGACGACTACGGGAACAAGCTCGCCGGAAAGCAGCTCTTCAACGACCGCAGCATGGAGCGCGAGGTCGGGCGCACGTCGCTGAACGTGGGGCGCAAGCTCGTGAGCACATTCGCCCGTGCGAACGTTGCGGGCAATCTCTCATCCTCGCTGAACCAGACGGCGCAGCTGCCACTCATCGCGGGCGAGCTGGGGCCGAAGTACGTCGCCGAGGCGATCGGAGACATCGCAAGCGGAAAGGCGAAGGGCGACTTCGCCGACAGGAGCGACTTCCTGACGGAGAAACGCGGCATCCGCTACCTGACGAATACGAAGGGCGACAAGATCACGGAAGCGCTCTTCTGGCCGCTCGAGCGCATGGACTACCTGATGAGCACCATCGCCGTGCGCGGCAGATACCGCAAGGAGCTGGCCGAGGGCAAGAGCGAGAAGGAAGCCCTGCGCGCGGCGGACCGATGGGGCCGCGACGTGATGGGATCGCGCTCGAAGGGCACGGCGCCGCTGACGTTCCAGTCGAAAAACCTCATTTCGCAGATGGTCAACCTGTTCCAGGTCGAGGCGCTGAACAGCTGGGAACACGTTTCGCAGGACATTTTCGGGCCGGGGCTGCGCGAGATGGAAGCAAAGCTCGGGAAAAAGGAAGCCTCGCGGCGGCTGGCGGGGATCATCGTCGGCACGCTGCTCGGCGCGTTCCTGCTCAACCGAGTGGACGAAGAGTTGTACGGCGGCACGCCGGCGCAGTTCGATGTGCTGGGACTGCTGGCAGGCTTCCTCGCATCCGGCAACGGACTGACGACAAACGAGCAGCTGGGCGTGTGGCTCGACGATGTGTGGCAGAAGATGACCGGCGAGCGGCTCTTCGGCACGGACGAAGACGCGGGGAACGACAAGTTCAACCTCGCGGCGGCGGCAGAGGACACCTTGTACAACATCAGCAACGATGTGCCGTATGTGCGCAACGTCTCCGGTCTGCTCGGCGTGGGAGACCAGACGCTGCCGATGCCGGATCTGTACGGCACGGCGAAGGGGATCGGCGGCGCATTCGCGGACGCGGCCGAGGGAGACATGCTCAGCTTCAGCGAAGAGATCGCGCGGCAGCTCATGGGCCTTGCGGGAGACACCCTGCCGGGCGGCCGACAGGCCGAGAAAACCGCGCAGGGCATCGAAGCCGTTGCACGCGGCGGATCCTACAAGGGCAGCGGCGACAACAAGCGGCTGCAATACCCGGTGGAATCGCTGCTGGAAGACCCATGGACAGCGCTGCGGGCAGCCATCTTCGGCAAGAATGCAATTCCGGAATCCCGCACCTACTGGGCGGCGGGCGGCAAGGCGCTGAGCGCGGCACAGACGAGGCTCTACGAAGATCTCGTGGACAGCGGTCTGAGCCGGAAGCGGGCATACGAGATCCTCAAGCGCTTCAACGACGCGACGGCGGATCTGGAAGCCGACCGGGACAAGAACGGGAACCCCATCGGCGGGAGCAAGAAGGAGAAGATCGTCAAGGAGATCAACAAGCTGCCGCTGAACAGAAAGCAGAAGAACATGCTCTATCTCAGCAGAGGGTACAGTGAGAAGGATCTGAACAGCTTGCCGTGGAACTGAAAATGATGAAGGGCGGGGCCGGGAGGCCTCGCCCTTTGTTGATTCAATTACTCCCAGTGATGGAACTCCCGGACAAATTGCTTCGCCCTCGCCTTATTCTCCGCGACATATTCTGCGAAAATGGGAGAACGGCTCTCGCTGGCATGTGACTCCATGACGGAAAAGGCAAACGAAGGGAAGTCGATAGGAACATAAACGTCTTTCTTCCGACCGATTGGTTTATTCTTACGCCCCAATTCGCACAAAGTGCGATAAGATTCAATGGCGCTCCAATTAAAACGAACCGCTTCGTCATAATCAATTTCGCCAGAGAAGGACAGGCCGGCAATGAAACCGGATACAAGCCCTTCCTGCCGGGCGGCGCGGTTCTCCCCGCTTGGCGCATCGGATGCGCGAGTCAGCGCAAAATAAAGGGCTGCAGCGATAACGCAAAACAGTTCAAAAACGCCGAAAAAGTCTCGCCGCGCCGCATCGACTGCGCGAACAACGAAGCCAAGACAGCCGACAGAGAGAATAGCAAGTAACAGATAGTAAAAGATTTTTTTCACAACAAGCACCTCACTTTAGGGACACCATATCGGAAAAGCGGCGGTTTGTCAAATCAGGGTCTAACAAACCAACACGAAATATTTTCAAAAATTCCCTTTTGTACTTGACATATTATATCATATGTGATATATTTATACCATCGTAAAGGACAAAACCACAGACGCGGCAAAAACAGGACAACGATCCGGCACTGCTCCGGGAGAAAGGACAGAGAAATGTTTACGATCTACTATAACAACGGACTTTGGGATGAGTGCGACGGCACTTTGGACGAGGCGAAAGCCATGGCCGACGAGCGCGCCGGATATACTCAGTGCGATATTTCGATTGAGGACGAAAACCGCGAGGAAGTAGCCCGGCGCAGATGGTACGATGTTCCGTTCGATCCATCCGAAACGGAAACCGCCGAAGATGATGTGATCCAGTTCGGAACCCTTGGGTTCTATGACCGCTGGAACTGAGCGGAGGCCATCACCATGACGATCAAGCAATATCGCGAAGAGCTCGGCATGACGCAGGCGCAGCTTGCCGCTGCGCTGGGCGTCGCACAGAACCACATTTCCCGCTGGGAGCACGGCACCGTGAATCCGAGCACGGACACCCTGCGAAAGATGGCAGAGATCTTCTCCTGCCGCATGGACGATATAACGCCCGCGGTCAAAAAGCTCAAGGCAAAGGATATTTTTACCCGCGAGGCCTACGAGGGACTAACTGCCGATCAGCGCCGCAGAGAGTTGAAGGTCCAGCAGGCGTGCGAATACAGCGGATGGCGCGGGTACCCAACGACCATGCACTTGCTGGTGGAACGTATCCCGGCGGAGTGGTGGGATACGTACAGTGCACAGCAGATCGGCGAAACGATGGCGCTGCTCAAAGCTGCTTATGATGACGGCGTAGCCTTTGGGCGCGAGCACCAGGAAATGCAAGGTTGACATTTTCGAATTTCCGTGATACATTGATGATGTCGAGTATGAGAGGCGCTCATACTCGGAGCGGCACGATCCTGCCGCCGCGGATTGAAATATGTTAAAAAGCAATTACAAAGCGGAAAAAGCACCGACGATTAGTCGGTGCTTTTTTCTTGCCCATTTGCAATTTTTGCATACGCCCTCGCGGCAAAAAAGCAACCGCATACACAAAACAGCTTTATGGTTAAATGGATTCTGGGCCTCCATATTGGCTGATGATCGCCGCGGCGAGTTTGGGATTCGGATTTTTGATCTTGACCGGATACTGTAACTTTTTTTCATAGACAAACATTTACTTTTCTCCCTCCAGATCCCAGGGCCACGGATCGCTCAGCCACTTGAAACTGCCCGGCGTCAGATCCGTTTTCAAAAGGGGCCCATACTGCTTTTCATAGGTCTCGCGCCCCTCGCGGCCAAGCTTGATATACGACCAGTAGAGGTTCAGAACCTCGGTGTCCTCCGGGTGTGTGGTGAGATAAAGCCCCAGCTCGTCGATGGCAAAATCGAGCGCCATCAGCTCTGAGAGCGCCGTGTTGACGGCGGGGAACTTCGTCTTCATCTGCGCGTGAAAGGGTAGGTTCAGCCCCGGAAACAGCGTGCCCGCCCGAAGCGCGTCCTGCTGGGAATAGCGCTCCGGATCGTTTTTCTGCATGGGGACATAGGGAAAAGCCAACGGCGCATAGCAGCCGTTCGGCAGCGAGCCCGTACCGGACTCGGCGCGCATGGCTTTGTTGTCGTCCAAAGAAGTCTCCTCCTTGCAAAGAATTGGGCGTCTGCCCATCTCATCTTATGCGGCGGAAGAAAAAAGGGAAGCGGGGCTTTTCTTTTTGTTCAATGTCCTGTATAATGAAAGGCACATAAGGCCGCGCCGCGGGGCATAAATTGTTCCCGGGGTGAGGGAATTGTTTCTGGTTTTGGGAAGAAAGGCGCTCAGCGCCGTGTTTGCGCTGCTGCTCGTACTGTCGGCTCTTGCCGTCAGCTTTGCTCTGCCGCCGAAAGCAGCCCAAACAAGCGGCGCAGCGGCAGTTTGGAATACCGTCTGGGTCATCGATGCGGGACATGGCGGGGAAGACGGCGGCGCCGTCGGCGCGGACGGCAGCAGGGAAAGCGACATCAACCTCGCTATTGCCCGGCGGCTCGAAGGGCTGCTCATTCTTCTCGGAGAAGAAACGCGCATGACGCGCACCGATGACCGCTCGATTCACTCAGAAGGTGCCGCCACGCTGCGGGAAAAGAAGCGTTCCGACCTTAGAAACCGCGTCGCGCTCGTTAACGGCACGCAAGGTGCTATCCTTGTCAGTATTCACCAGAACAGCCTTCCGTCGTCTAAAAGGACGCACGGTGCGCAGGTATTCTATGGAATAGAAGAGGGAAGCGCAGCGCTTGCGAACGCCGTGCAGCGCTTGCTCAACGAGACGGTCAACCTGGAAAATCAAAAAGCGGAAAAGAGCATCGATCCGTCGATCTATCTGATGAAAAATGTCACTGCGCCCGCGATTTTGATCGAGTGCGGTTTTTTGAGCAATGAGAATGAAACGGCGCTCTTAAAAAGCGCCGACTATCAGCAAAAGTTAGCGGTCGTAATCGCAACCGGACTGTTGCGGCCAGCACAGTAAAGCAAAAGAGGTTTACAATATGGCAAAGGCAAAAAGCGTATTTTTCTGCATCGAATGCGGCAACGAAACGCCAAAATGGGCGGGCCGCTGCCCGAGCTGCGGCGCGTGGAACACGCTCGTGGAGCAAAGCGTCAGCGACACCGCCAAGCCGAAGGCAAGCGGGCGCAGCCGCTCACTGCGCGCGAAGGCGCGTCCCATCGGCGAGCTGGATACCGCGCAGGAGATCCGTTTTCCCACCGGCATGGGGGAGCTGGATCGTGTGCTGGGTGGGGGCGCCGTGCAGGGCTCGCTCGTGCTCGTCGGCGGCGCGCCGGGCATCGGAAAATCCACTTTGATGCTGCAAATCTGCGGAAAGCTGAGTGAAAACGCTAAGATCCTGTATGTTTCCGGCGAAGAATCGCCGCGTCAGCTCAAGCTGCGCGCCGACCGCCTTGGCGTACAGTCGGACAAGCTGTATGTCCTGTCGGAGACCTGCCTTGGCGATGTGTTGCAATCCGTTGAAGAGGAAAAGCCGGACGTTCTGATCGTCGACTCCATTCAGACGCTCTATCAGGATTCGCTGGAATCGCCTGCGGGCAGCGTAGCGCAGGTGCGCGCCTGCACGCTGGAGCTGATGCAGCTCGCCAAAGGGGAGGGCATCACTGTTTTCGTCATCGGACACGTCAATAAGGAGGGCTCGATCGCAGGCCCGAAGGTATTGGAGCACATGGTCGACTGCGTGCTGTACTTCGAAGGCGAAGCACACATGAGCTACCGCATCCTGCGCGCGGCAAAAAACCGCTTTGGCGCGACGAATGAGATCGGTGTCTTTGAAATGCGCAGCGAGGGCCTTGTCGAGGTGCCGAATCCTTCGGAAATGCTGCTTTCCGGCCGCCCGGACGACGCGCCCGGCACCTGCGTCACCTGCGTGATGGAAGGCCAGCGCCCGGTGCTGGCCGAGGTGCAGGCGCTGCTCGCGCCCGCGGCGCAATCGGTCTCGCGGCGAACGAGCAACGGCTTTGACTACAACCGCGCCGCCATGCTGATGGCGGTGCTCGAAAAGCGCGGTGCGCTCAAGGTATCCGGCTGCGACGCGTTTCTGAATGTCATCGGCGGACTCAGTGTGGACGAGCCGGCGGCAGACCTTGCCGCCGTGCTGGCACTCGCGTCGAGTTATCTTGACAAGCCCATCGGCAACCACGTCGCCGCCATCGGCGAAGTCGGCCTCACGGGCGAGCTTCGCAGTGTGAACCACTTGAGCGAGCGGCTGAGCGAAGTACACCGTCTGGGCTTTGAGACCTGTATCATTCCAAAGCAGCGCAAGGATCAGATCCGCACGCCGCAGGGTCTTGCGCTCATCGAAGTGCGCAACATCGCTGAAGCGATGCGCGCCATCGTACAGGCGTAAGCACCGCAAGCAATGCAGTGCAACCAAAATCTGTACAAAGCGCGTCACGATAATATCCCACACTCAGACAAGGAGGTTTGCGGCTGAAACGGTGTCAAAATACGCGATTTCCGGGGAAGCGGCAAAATTCCCCTCCCCTAAATTGAACAAAATTTTTATTTTGTTCAATTATGTATGGAGGAAGAAACCGTCCATTCCCCCTGTCTTTTCAGCGCGCTTTGCGCGTTGCGATCACGCGATCCTTTTGACATTCCATACAGTCACCTGACAACATGAACGACTACCGCTTGGAATCGCCGCCGATCCTGCGCGATTTTCTATCGTATCACGAGACCATCAAAGCACACTCGCAGAAAACGGTCGACGAATACTTCCTCGACCTTCGGAACTTTTTCCGCTATTTGAAGCAGTCGCGCGATCCCTCCCTGCGCGATCTTCCTCTCAGCGAGATCTCCATCATGGACGTGGATCTCGACTTTGTGAAAAATGTAACATTAACCGACATTTACGCCTACATGACCTATTTGAGCCGCGACCGCGTGCAGCACCAGAACAGCGACATATCCGATTACGGCTTAAATGCCGCGTCCAGAGCGCGAAAAATCGCGACAATTCGGTCTTTTTATAACTATTTAGTCAATAAGGCGCACCTTTTGGACACAAATCCCTGCAAGGATCTCGACTCCCCCAAGATTAAAAAAACGCTGCCGAAGTACCTGACGCTCGATGAAAGCGTGCAGCTTTTGCAGTCGGTCGACGGACAGAACCGCGAGCGCGACTACTGCATTCTGACGATTTTTCTGAACTGCGGGCTGCGCATTTCCGAGCTTTGCGGCCTTGATTTGCAGGACATTCAGGACGACGCACTGCGCGTGCTCGGCAAAGGCAACAAGGTGCGCATCGTCTACTTAAACGATGCCTGCAAGGACGCGCTCAAGCGTTATCTCGCCGTCCGCCGCCCCATCTCCGGCCGCGACCACAATGCCCTCTTTCTCTCGTCGCGCAACGAGCGCATCAGCCGCTCGAGCGTCCACGCGCTCGTCAAAAAGCACCTGAGCGCCGCGGGGCTCGACGCTTCAGAATACTCCTCGCACAAGCTGCGCCACACGGCGGCAACGCTCATGCTGCAAAATGGCGTGGACGTCAAAGCCGTGCAGGAGGTGCTCGGGCATGAGCATCTGAACACGACGGAGATCTATACGCACATCGATAACGATGCGCTGCGCGTGGCTGCAAAGGCAAATCCCTTGTCGCATGTAAAGATGAAAAAGAACAAGGAATCAAATTGACTTTCCCCGCCTGATCCGATATACTTATTTGTTGATGAAATGTATTTTTCAAGGAGGGTTTCCATGAATACCAAAGAGCTTTCCCCCATCTGCCGGCAGGTGCGGCGCGACATCATCACGATGACCGCCAACGCCGGCAGCGGCCACCCCGGCGGTTCGCTGTCCGCGGTGGAACTGATGACCAGCGTTTTCTTCAACCACATGCGCGTTGACCCCAAGAACCCGCACGATCCCAACCGTGATCGCTTCGTGCTCTCCAAGGGTCATGCCGCCCCCTGCTATTATGCGGTGCTCGCCGCCAAGGGCTTCATCTCCCGCGACGAGTACGCAAACTTCCGCCAGCTCCACTCCATCCTGCAGGGCCACCCTGACGCGAAGAAGGTCCCCGGTGTGGACGCTTCCACCGGTTCTCTCGGTCAGGGCGTGTCCATCGCCGTCGGCATGGCGCTCGGTGCCAAGCATCTCGGCAAGGATACGAAGGTCTTCGCCCTCGTCGGCGACGGCGAGAGCCAGGAGGGTCAGATCTGGGAGGCTTACATGGCCGCTGCGCACTATAAACTCGACAATCTGACCGTCATCATCGACAACAACGGGCTCCAGATCGACGGCACGAATGATCAGGTCATGAGCCTTGGTGATCTTCCCGCCAAGCTGCGCGCCTTCGGCTTCGATCTCATCGAGCTGCCCGACGGCAATGATCTTGACGCCATCGAGGCAGCGCTCTCCAAGCCCACTATGCCCGGCAAGCCCAAGGCGATCCTCGCCCACACGGTCAAGGGCAAGGGCGTTTCGTTCATGGAGAACCAGGTCGGCTGGCACGGCAAGGCCCCGAACGCCGAGCAGCGCGAGCAGGCACTGAAGGAATTGGAGGACTAAGAACATGGCTGATAAAATTGCGACCCGTCAGGCTTACGGCGAAGCGCTGATCGAACTGGTCGAAAAGAACGATAAGGTCGTCGTGCTCGACGCCGACCTCGCCAACGCCACGCAGACCTGCAAGGTCGCCAAGGCGCACCCCGAAAAATTCTACAACTGCGGCATTGCCGAGGCCAACATGGTCGACATCGCCGCCGGTATGTCCACGATGGGCCTCATCCCCTACTGCTCTTCGTTTGCGATGTTCGCGGCTGGCCGCGCCTATGAGCAGATCCGAAACAGTGTTGCCTACCCGCACTTTAACGTCAAGGTCTGCGCCACGCATGCGGGTGTCAGCGTCGGCGAGGACGGCGGCAGCCACCAGTGCATCGAGGATCTCGCGCTCATGCGCGCCATTCCCGGCATGACGGTCATCTGCCCTGCGGACGCCAACGAAGCCAAGGCCGCCACTATGGCCATCGCCGAGGTCGACGGCCCGGTCTACATGCGCCTTGCGCGCCTTGCCACCCCCGTTTTCGAGGGCGACATGGTCAAGCCCTTTGAGATCGGCAAGGCAAACGTCCTGCGCGAGGGCAAAGATGTTGCGATCTTCGCGACCGGCCTCATGGTCAACGAGTCCCTGATGGCCGCCGAGGCGCTCGCAAGCGATGGCATCGACGCTGCCGTCATCAATATCCACACCATCAAGCCCATCGACGCAGAGTGCGTAACGAAGTACGCCGAAAAATGCGGCAAGGTCATCACCGTTGAAGAGCACAGCGTCATCGGCGGCCTGGGCGACGCCGTGGCCGACGTGCTCATGGGCAAGGTGAACTGCAAGTTCCACAAGATCGGCGTGAACGACCGCTTCGGCCAGTCCGGCAAGGCGGCGGACGTGCTGCGCGAATACGGCCTGACGGCCGACCAGATCGCCGAGACCATCAAGGCAAACATCTGACAGGGCTGCCCTGCGCACCTGCCGCAAAAAGGAGACAAAGGCAACACTTTGTCTCCTTTTTTAAAAATTGCACGTTCCCCTCTTGCAAAATCCGATTCATGTGCTACAATACCAAATAGTCCCAAACGTACCAATCATTTGAAACAACTTTACTAAAAAGGAGAAGATATTATGCCGCTCGTAACATCTACCGAAATGTTCAAAAAGGCCTATGACGGCGGATACGCCATCGGCGCGTTCAACGTCAACAACATGGAGATCGTGCAGGGCATCACCGAGGCATGCCAGGAAGAGCACGCTCCCGTGATCCTGCAGGTCAGCAAGGGCGCCCGCGCCTACGCGAACCACACCTACCTCGTCAAGCTCGTGGAAGCCGCGGTCGAGTGCTGCCCCGATATCCCCATCGTGCTGCACCTTGACCACGGCCCGGACTTCGAGACCTGCAAGTCCTGCATCGACGGCGGCTTTACCTCCGTGATGATCGACGCCTCCTCCAAGCCCTTCGCCGAAAACATTGAGATTACGAAGAAAGTCGTCGAATACGCGCACGACCACGGCGTTGTGGTCGAGGCCGAGCTCGGCACCCTCGCCGGTATCGAGGACGAGGTCAAGGTCGCCGCGCACGAGGCGTCCTACACCCGCCCCGAAGAGGTCGAGGAATTCGTCTCCAAGACCGGCTGCGACTCCCTTGCCATCGCCATTGGTACCTCTCACGGCGCTTACAAGTTCAAGCCCGAGCAGTGCACCGTCAATGAGCAGGGCATCCTCGTCCCGCCCCCGCTGCGCTTCGATGTGCTGAAGGAAGTCTCCAAGCGTCTGCCCGGCTTCCCCATCGTGCTGCACGGCTCCTCCTCCGTCCCGCAGGAGTATGTCAAGATGATCAACGAGCACGGCGGCAAGATGCCCAACGCCATCGGCGTGCCCGAGGAGCAGCTGCGTCAGGCCGCAAAGCTCTCCGTCTGCAAGATCAACATCGATTCCGACCTGCGCCTTGCCATGACCGGCACCGTGCGTGCTTTCCTCGATGAGCACCCCGACAAGTTCGACCCGCGCGAGTATCTCAAGCCCGCCCGCGCCAACATCAAGGAACTGGTACGCCATAAGCTCATCGACGTGCTTGGCTGCGCCGGCAAGGCTTAAAAAAGGAGAAACGATATGAGTGAATTGAAAGGCGCATGCATCATCGGTCAGTCCGGCGGCCCGACCTCCGTCATCAACGCAAGCGCTTACGGCGTGATCCGCACGGCGCTCGATTCCGGCAGCATCACGAATGTCTACGGCGCAGAGCACGGCATCAAGGGCGTGCTGGCCGACAGACTCTTTGATATGAGTCAGGAAGACCCGAAGGAGCTGGAGCTTCTCAAGTACACCCCCTCCTCCGCCCTCGGCTCCTGCCGCTACAAAATGAAGGATCCCGACGAGGACGACACGGACTACAAGCGCATTCTCGAGGTCTTCAAGAAGCATGACGTCCGCTACTTTTTCTACAATGGCGGCAACGACTCGATGGACACCTGCAACAAGATCTCCAAGTACATGCAGAAGGTCGGCTACGAGTGCCGCGTGATGGGTGTGCCCAAGACGATCGACAACGACCTCTACGGCACCGACCACTGCCCCGGCTACGCGAGCGCCGCAAAGTACATCGCAACGAGCCTGATGGAGGTCTATCAGGACGCGCACGTCTACGACACGGGCATGATCTGCATTGTCGAGATCATGGGCCGCCACGCCGGTTGGCTGACCGCCGCCGCCGCGCTTGCAACGAAGTACGGCGCGGGTCCCGATCTCATCTACCTGCCAGAGACCGATTTTGACATGGATTCCTTCCTTTCAGACGTTGAGCGCGTCTACAAGGAGACCGGCAGCTGCATGGTCGCCGTGTCCGAGGGTATCCACTATGCCGACGGCAGCTTTGTTTCCGAGGCCAAGACCAGCGCGACGGACGGCTTTGGCCACGCGCAGCTCGGCGGCCTTGCGGCGCTGCTTGCGAGCATCGTGAAGGAAAAGACCGGCGCGAAGGTGCGCGGCATCGAGCTTTCGCTGCTCCAGCGCTGCGGCGCGCACCTGGCCTCCGAGACCGACATTGAAGAGGCCGTCATGGCGGGCCGCGCCGCGGTGGAGAACGCCGTCGCGGGCATCACGGATAAGATGGTCGCCTTCGAGCGCGAGACCGTGAACGGTCACTACGCCTGCAAGACGAAGCTCCTTCCGCTCACGTCCGTTGCAAACTATGAAAAGAAGATCCCGCTCGAGTGGATCAACGATGCGCACAACGGCGTCAAGCAGGAGCTTATCGACTATGTGCTGCCCCTCATTCAGGGCGAGCCGAAGCTCCCGAAGGAGGATTCCCTCCCCCGCTTCGCCAAGCTCAAAAAGGTGCTGGCCAAGTAAGAATTTCGATAAAAAAGGAACCGATTCGTAACGAATCGGTTCCTTTTTTCTGTTTCACGCATTCCACTTATTCAGCGGTAAACCACTCGCCGAGAATATCCGTGGTGAGCGGCAGCGTCGTGCGCGTCCGCCTTCTCCTACATGATAAGCTGCGGGGTGCGGCTTGCTAAAATGATGCTGACAAGCGCCGCTGCCACCAGCAGCGGCAGCGCGATCTTTCGGCTCATATTCTCTTCCTCCTGTTATCCTTCTTTATAGAACAGCATAACAGTGGGCGGCGGAAATGACAAGTTACAAAGCAATGACATTCCGGTTACAGAAATGTAACAAAGAGAGAGGAAATTCCTCTCTCCTTGTTTTTTATAGAATGATGCAGATGAGACCGCCGGTGCCCTCGTTGATGATGCGCTCAAGCGTCTGGCGAAGCTTGAGGCGCGCGTCGTCCGGCATGTGCTTGAGCTTTGCCTGCAAGTCTTCGTTCACGATCTCGTGGAAACTGCGGCCGAAGATATTGGACTGCCAGATCTTCGTCGTGTCGCCCTCAAACTCCTGCAAGAGATAATTGACCATGTCCTCGCTCTGCTTTTCGTTGCCGACGATGGGCGAAACCGTCGTTTCGATGTCGGCGCGAATGATGTGCAGGCTCGGCGCGCTCGCCTTGAGCCGCACGCCGTAACGCCCGCCCTGCTTCATGATCTCCGGCTCTTCGAGGTTCAACTCATCGACGGTCGGGACGACGATGCCGTAGCCGCTCTCGCGCGCGTCGGCAACCGCCTGCGCCACCTTGTCATACTCCGCCTTGACCGCTGAAAGCTCGGTGAGAAGGCTCAAAAGGTCGCCGTCGTCCTTCACGTCAAAACCTGACTGTTCGCTGAGCGTCTGGTAGAACAGTGTGCGCGGGAGCTGCAATTCCGCCGCGGCAACGCCTGTGCCGAGTTGAATGGAAGTAATGCGAGCGCTGCTGACATTCTCGCAGTCGCCAATGGCGCCGATCGCCCCCTGTACCTCGCGGATACAATGGAGCGCACCCGTGTTTTCCCGAATGGCCTGATAGAGCCCGCTTTTGATCGGGTGGTCGTCGCTCAGCGCCTCGACCCACGGCGGAATAAAAAGATCAAGCTCACAGAGTGGGAACTCGTAGAGAATGGCCTTGAGGATCTGTCCCACCGCCGCATCGTCGAGCGTCAGGCAGTTTACCGGCAGGCACGTCACGCCATAGCGTGAAGCAATATCCCTTGCCATCGACTGCACGCGTTCGCTTTCCGGCTCTACTGCGTTGAGCAGGACGAGGAAGGGCTTGCCGATCTCCTGCAACTCGCGGATCACGCGGCCCTCGGCCTCTATGTAGTCCTCGCGGGGAATGTCGGTAATGCTGCCATCGGTCGTCACCACAACGCCGATGGTCGAATGTTCACGGATCACGCGCGTGGTACCAAGCTCCGCCGCCTCGCTCATCGTTACCTCGCGGTCGAGCCACGGCGTTGAGACCATGCGGGGGCTTTCCCCCTCCATCTGTCCCGTCGCGCCGGGGATCATATAGCCCACACAGTCGATGAGCCGCACCGAGCAGCTGCTGCCCTCGTCGAGCGCGATGTCAACGGCCTCTTCCGGTACGAATTTCGGCTCCGCCGTCATCACCATGCGGCCGCTGCCGCTCTGCGGCAGCTCATCTTTCGCCCGCTCGCGGCGGTAGACATTGTCGATATTCGGAATGACCTGTGTTTCCATGAAGCGCTTGATAAACGTCGACTTGCCCGCGCGCACAGGGCCGACCACGCCGATGTAGATATCCCCCGCCGTGCGGGTGGAAATATCCTGATAGATCTCCGTATTCATGCTCATACCCTCTTTCTCCGTTCCTCAGCGCCTGCGCGGGATCAGCAGGAGCTTCCCGCTCACCGCGGCTGATTCCTCTTTGAGCTCATTGGCAGCAAGAATGGCTTCGACCGTCGTGCGGTACCGCTTGGCAATATCCCACAGCCGTTCCCCCGGCTTCATTGCCCGCAGCACGAGCGACGGAACGTTTTTCTCCTTTTTCTCACATTCCTCCGCCTGCAAGGACTGGAGACAGGGGTAAGACGGCATCTCCACTACACTGACGGCAAAGGTCACGGGAAAGCGCAGCTCCACGCCGTCCGCGCCGACAGATGCGGCGATCTCACCGGCATACACATCCTGCACCCGCGCCTGACCGGCGAGCGGCAGATCGGTTTCAAGCAGCACCTCGCTCCGCCGCTCCGAGAGCAGCGGCACGGCATTTTCGTCAAGATACAGCACACGCAGATTGGCCGTTGCGCGCAGCGCCGAGGACGCGCCGGAGTCGCTGACGCCGGCGCTGCTGAAAATCACGTCTGCGGCAAGCACATTCTGCACCTCTGCGCCTGTTTCGATCTTTTCACGCACGAGCTGCTCGCGCAGCACCGGTGCTGCGCTGTCGCACAGCTCGATCGTTTCCGTCTTTGCGTTCAGCTCATATGCCGTGCTGTAAAGGTCTGTAACACAGCAGACGCTGCGCGTTTCGCGCACCGCCGCAAAGGCACTGATCGTCAGCCGCAGCGAAACGGTGCGGAAATTATCCGGTTCACTCTCGCCGCCGACATGGATCTCCGCGCCCGTCAGGCGCAGCGACGCGCGCACCGTCGTTTCCCCCTCCTCCTCGGAAAGGCCGTCGAGAATCTGCGAAAACGGCAGTTCGCCGCTCAAAGAGGCGAGGTTTCCGCCCTCATCGAGATATACAGCGTCCAGACGGGCAATGCCCTTGAGCACGATCTTGTTGCCGATCTCCTTGCAGTCGGTCGTGCGCAGCACGCATTTGCTGCGCAGCAGCTCACGGATCGGCTCCTTTGTGCCGGAGAGCATCACCTCATCGGCGAAGGTAAAATCCTTTTCCCGAACGGCACGGATCACGGTGATCTCTTTCTTCTCGCACAGCGTTTCGATCTTGTAAGCCTCCTGCTCCTTTACGCCGCTGCATACGCTCAGCGACGCAGGTACGTACGGTGTGAGCGCCAGTTCCACATTCACGCGCGTGAAGATCTTGCGCGGGTTGAGCATGCGCACCTCGCATGAGCAGAGCCTGCCCTCCAAACAGCAGTCTGTGCCGCTTGAAAGCGCGCGCCCCTCGATCATTTCCTCGAGCGGCAGGGAATACTCAAACGATTTCATTCCCTGCGTGTCCTCCGCCACATACAAAAGCGTCATGCGGATCGTGCCTGACACCTGTGCTTTTCCGTCTGTGATCTCGCGGCTGCGCAGGAAAAGGCACCCGCTCGCATCCACGATGCGGGCAATATCCGGCAGATAGTCCGGTACGATGGTTTCCGTCGTTTCCTCACGGTTTTCGCTCAACTGCGGCAGCGCCTGATAACAGGCAAACTGCTCTTTTTTCAATTCCAGTTCCATTGCAGTCCTCTCCTTCGGCTAAGTGGTTACTGCACTCTATGCGTAGTGGACGCGCGTTATGCGCCTTCTCTGACGCCAAACATGCGCCGCAGCAGCGACGAGAGAGCCTTCGGTGATTTCCAGACGATGATCTTCATGCTTTTCCCTCCTAAAATCTGCGCAAACAGCCAAGCCCACAAAGAATGAGAAGAAATGCGACCAGAAACATCAGCGCCCCAACCGGAAAAACAGCCGTGATAAAAATGCCGAGCCCCAGCGCCAATGCACACAGCCCCACGCAGCGCCACGGGCCGGACGGCGGGCGCGGCGGCGGATTCGGAACCATGCTTCTCCCCCCTCTCCCGGCGTTCGCCTGCTCCATTCTATACAAAAGCGCGCAATGTGTTCCCACTCTATCACGGCAAAGCGCCAAACTTTTCCGTAGGGCTTTGCGCAATACTTGACAATTTCCCCGCCCCGTATAGTATAAGAATTACTTGACTTTATCGCGGCTCTGCGGGCGTGTTCCGCACCGGCCGCAACGGAAAGGACGGTACCCCTATGCAGCAAATGAGCAGCAGAAACCAGCATTTTACCGATTCCGTCATTCGCAGAATGACGCGCATCTCCAATGAGAGCGGCGCGATCAACCTGGCGCAGGGCTTTCCCGATTTTGACCCGCCCAAGGAGATGACGGATCGCCTTGAGGTGGTCAGCCACGAAGGCCCCCACCAGTACCCCATCACGATGGGTGCGCCGAACTTCCGTCAGGCCATCGCGCGCAAGTGCGGCCATTTCATGGGCCGCACCATTGACCCTGAGACCGAGATCGTCGCCACCATCGGTTCGACCGAAGCCATGGTCGACACGCTCTTCGCCCTGACCGATCCGGGCGACCGCGTTGTGATGTTCTCCCCGTTTTTTGAAAATTACCGTGCCCAGACCATCATGGCGGGCTGCGAGCCGGTCTTTGTCCCCTTGAACCCGCCGACGTTCTCTTTCGACCCGAACGTACTGGAGGACGCCTTCCGCGGCGGTGCAAAGGCCATCATCATCTGCAACCCCTCGAACCCCTGCGGCAAGGTCTTCACCGAGGAAGAGCTCAGGATCATTGCCGAGCTTTGCGTCCGCTACGATGTTTACGCCATCATGGACGAGGTGTATGAGCATATCATCTACGATGGCCGCAAGCACGTTTATATGAACAGCCTCCCCGGCATGTGGGAACGCACAGTGTCCTGCTCCTCGCTTTCCAAGACCTACTCCATCACCGGCTGGCGACTCGGCTACGCCATTGCGCCGGAGCCGATCATGACGCGTATCCGCCAGTACCACGATTTCACCACCGTCGGCTGCCCGTCCCCGCTGATGGAGGCCGCGGTCGTGGGACTCAATATGCCGCTAAGCTACTACGATGAATTCGGCGCGCACTATGCGCACATGAAGAAGATCTTCACCGATGGCATGCGTAATATCGGCATTCCCTTCACCGATCCCGAAGGCACATACTTCGTACTGGCCGATATTTCTCCGTACCTCAAAAAGGGGCAGAGCGATGTTGACTTCTGCGAGCAGCTCGCACGCAAGGTCGGCGTCGGTTCGGTGCCGGGAAGTTCCTTCTTCAGCGAGCCGATCAACAACATCATCCGCCTGCACTTCGCCAAAAAAGACGAAACACTGTATGCGGCGCTCGATCGGCTGAGCCATATCAAAGACCTGATGTAAGACATTGATACGAAAAAACTCTGTTCCGATCGGAACAGAGTTTTTTTCTATACAGTGATTTCGCTTTACAGCAATGATTCCATGCTGATTTGCTGGTCATCGGCAGGAGCAGCGTTCGTTTCCCCATCCGGCCCGCCGAAGCGAGAGATGAACGCTTCCTCGGAAAGCACCGGAACGCCCAGCTCCTTGGCCTTCTTCGCCTTTGATGAGCCGGACTCCCCGTCGTTGCTGACGAGATACGACGTTTTTCCCGAGACGCTGCCTGCGACCTTGCCGCCCTGCCGCTCGACATAGGCCTTGAAGTCATCGCGGTTTTTGAAGGTGTGCACGTCGCCCGTAATGACAAAGGTAAGTCCTTTACAAGTCCCGTCGTTTGCGGCTTTTGGTGCAACCTCATCCACGAGAAGTTCATGCATCAGACGCTCGAAGAGCGCGCGATTCCCCTCGTCTGCAAACCAGTTCAAAAGCGCGTTCGATCTTTCCACGCCGATGCCGTCTACATCCTCAAAGCCCTCGCCGCTCTCGATGCGCGCAAGGAAGCCCTTCGTGCCGAGTGCCGCAATGAGCTTTTTGCCCGCATCTGTGCCGATGTTCGGAATGCAGAGCGCAAAGATGAGGTGAACAGGATCAGCTTTGCGGCTTTTTTCGATGGCCGCCATCAGGTTGGCGCAGGACTTTTCGCCAAAGCCCTCGAGCGCGACGATCTCGTTTGCGTGGTCGTTCAGATGGTAGAGATCCGAAAAATCGCGCAGGTAGCCGCGGTTGACGAACTCGTGCAGCGTCTGCACGGAGAGACCGTCAATATCAAGCCCCGCCTTGCTCGCAAAACGAACAAAGCGCTTTAGGTGCTTGGCAGGACAGTTTGCATCGGTGCAGCGCAGCGTCTTTACGCCGCTCACCGGGCTGACGCGCACCTCGGTCGCCGCGCCGCAAACGGGGCAGGCGCTCGGGACCTCGTAACTCCCCTCCGCGCGCACGACCGCGATGCACTTCGGAATGATCTTATTTGCTTTGATGACACGCAGCGTCGTCTTCCTGTCCGCGCCGATGCCGAGGCGCTCGAGCTCGCTCACATTGCAAAGAGAGGCCCGCGAAACGGTCGTACCCTCAAGCTGCACAGGATCAAAGACCGCAACCGGTGTGATGGTCGACGCCGCGCACGACCATTCGATATGGTCGAGCACGGTCTCGGCGGATACGTCCGCCCACTTGTAGGCAAGACCTGCGCGCGTGGCGTGGTGCCCCGTCACGCTGCCGGTCGCGGCGTAGTCGGTATCGTCATAGGTGATGACAAGGCCATCAACAGGAATGCCCATCTCGCCGGAATCGACCTTCTTCGTCCAGCGCGCAATGGCGTCCGGCAGATGCACCGCGTCCGTTTCCTCGCGCTCGACGGTCGTAAAGCCCAGCCGATCGAGGTAGTCCATGCGCGCGCCCCAGGAGCGAAGCTCCTCGTCCGTGTGGACGAGCGTGAAAGCGTTGAAGGTCACGTTGCGCTCGCGTACTTTGTCGAGATTCGTCTTGTCGAGTGCCAGCGTGCCGGCGGCAAGGTTGCGGGGATTCGCGTATCGGTCGTCCGCGTCCTCAAGCGTATCGTTGATGGCCTCAAAATCCGCGTAGGAGATGGTCGCCTCGCCGCGCACGACAAGGTGTCCCTTGTCCGCAATCTTCGCGGGAATGCCGCGGATGGCAACGGCCATATAGGTGATGTTCGTGCCGACGGTGCCGTTGCCGCGCGTCAGAACGCGCGTGAGCTTCCCGCCGTCGTAGGTCGCAACAAGGGTAGAGCCGTCGAGCTTCCACGAAAGCCAGATCGCGCGCTCCCCCGCCCAGTCCTGCAATTCCGCTACCTTTTTCGTCTTGGCGAGCGAAAGCGCGGGGTATTCGTGCGCTTCCTTCTCCCCCTCGCCGTCCATTTCGTTCCCGGAATGGCTCGTCACCTGCGTGGGACTGTCGGGCCGGACGTAGCCGGTCTCTTTTTCAAGAGCGGTCAGCTCGTCAAAAAGAGCGTCCCACTCGTAGTTCGTCATCTGCTCCTCCTGCCCGCCGTAGTAAGCGTCGGAGGCGGCATTCAGCCGTGTTACGATCTCGTCGATCCGGATATTTTTGTCCATAGTGCGTTCCCTCTCTCCGGCGGTGCGCAAAAGGCAGTCAGCCGTTGTTCATGATGTAATCTTCCGCGTTCTGCTCCATGTCCGCGCCGTTGCTGAAATAGGTGTAATTGTCCGGCACGGAGCCGACGATAACGGTCTCCGCCACGGAATAAGTGTTGCTGAGCTTTGTTGTCGTGGAAAATCCGGGCAGCAAAATGCTGACATAGACGTCCACCACAAGATAGATCTGGTGCTTGGTCTGGTTGATGCCCGCCGACGTGAACGTATTTTCAAAATGCGCGCTCGACGAGCCGACCGACTGCATCCGCACCCGAATGAGCGGCCCGCGCCCCGAGAGAAACGGTGAGCCGAGCAGTGTGCCGACCGGCACGGAAAGCTCCTTGGTCGTCACCTCGGAGAGCTTTTCCAGCACCTCGTCGATGATGGCGGATTGCAGGCGGTTGCATTCCGCCATGTTGCTCTTGACCGCCGTAATCCTGCCCTCATTGTCTTTTTCAAAGGAAATGAGCTGATCGTAATCCACGCCGCCGCTGTAGATCGTTTCATTCACGGCGGCGGTGACGATACCGTTGACCGTATTCGACACCCGCGCCGTTGCAAGCGACGTGAGCACGGGCTTTAGGTGCGTCATCGCGACGATGGCGAGCGCCAGCAGCGCCGCGAGCAAAAACAGCACAAGCAGCAGCGCCCGCGTCTTTCCTGAAAGTCTCCTGTGTCTCCATTTCGGCACAGAGCCTCACCCCGATTCCAGTGAAGCCTATGCCGCGCGGGCTTTTCCCTATTCCGGCAGCGCCATCACAAGCTTTTTGAAGGCTTTCCCGCGCTCCATAAAGTTCGTAAAGCAGTCGAACGCCGCGCACGCGGGCGAAAGTGTCACAATATCGCCCGTTCCGGCACGTTCGTAAGCGGTCTGTACGCAGGCGGCAAGATCCGCGCAGCGCATGATCTCGGGAAGATCCTCCTCGCGCGCGTTCTCGCGCAGCGCCTTTTCGATGGCGTCTGCCGTCGCGCCGCACAGGATCAGCAGCTTGACATGCTGCACCACTTCCGGTGCAAGGGGTGCAAAGGAGATATGCTTGTCATATCCGCCCGCAATCAGAATGACCTTTTCATCAAACGCGCGCAGCCCCGCGATGGTGCGCGTGGGACTTGTGGCAATGGAATCGTTATACCACTTCGCGCCGTGCAGCGTGCGCACATATTCGATGCGGTGCTCCACGCCCGCAAAGCTGCGCGCAGTCTTTTTCATCACGTCATAAGGTACGATGCCGTCCAGCGCCGTCACAGCGGCAAGATAATTTTCGACGTTGTGCAGCCCCGGCAGGCGAATATCCGAAGCGCGCATGACCTCTTCCTCATGTCCGTTATGACGCAGAGCGAGCGCGTCACCGCGCAAAAACGCGCCGTCCGCGACCGCTTCGCGGCGGCTGAAAAGGCGCGTGTGCGCTTGGGACTTTTCAGAAAGCGCGCGCGTGATGTCGTTATCCTCATTAAAGATGGCGATGTCGTCCGCACTCTGATGGAGATAGATGTTCTCCTTCGCCGCAATATACTCCGCCATATCGCGGTGCATATCGAGATGGTTCGGCGCAAGGTTGGTCATCACCGCGATGTGCGGCGAGCACTTCATATCCAGCAGCTGGAACGACGAGAGCTCAACGACCGCAACATCATCGCGCTTCATCTTCTCCGCGTCGCACAGCAGCGGGTGGCCGATGTTGCCGCCGAGGTAGACTGTCTTCCCCGCCGCGCGCAGCATTTCTGCAATGATGCTCGTGGTGGTGGTCTTGCCGTCGCTGCCCGTCACGCCGATGATCGTGCAGGGGCAGACCTCGAAAAAGATCTCCATCTCCGACGTCACGATGCTGCCGCGTGATCTCACTTCGAGCAGCGCCGGAATGTCCGGCCGCATGCCCGGCGTGCGAAAGACAACGTCCGCGCGCAGATCGTCAAGATATGCCTCGCCCAGATGCAGCTGCGCGCCCAGTGCTTCCAGCTGCGGCGCACGCTCGCCAAGCGCCTCGCGGCTCTTTTTGTCGCAGGCGATGACCTGCACACCGCTGCGGCACAAAAGCTCGATGAGCGGCGTGTTGCTCACGCCGATGCCGAGCACCGCTGCTGTTTTTCCCCGCAGGGAAGCTAAATAGTCCTGTATCGTCATGGCTTTTTGTCCTTTCGCCAAACATGCAAAATCATTATATAGTATAGCGCAGGCCGGAAAAAATAGCAATGGATTTTCCGTTGACAAGCTCCACCCGATGGGCTAAAATAGTTGTACGAGTATGACAGACAGTCGCGCGGCGAAGCCGAAAGGCTCGCTGTGAGGAAAGTCCGGGCTCCACAGGGCAAGGATAACGGGTAACGCCCGCCCAGAGTGATCTGAGGAAAAGTGCAACAGAAATAGACTACCTGCGCACTTTGTCTTTCCGGGTTTGCAGCCAAAGCGCAAGCGGTCTCACCGCTTACGCCTGTCCCTCCGGCGTGATGGAGGCAGAACGTGCAGACCGGGAAAGGCAAAGTGCTGCGGGAAAAGGTGGAAAGGTGCGGTAAGAGCGCACCCGTCGGCTCGAGAGTGTCCGATGCTGTAAACTCTATCCGGAGCAACACCGGTATGGGAGCAATAGGCTTGCCCGGCCGCTCCCGGGGTGGCTAAAGCGCCGCGGCAACACGGCGCGTAGATAGATGACTGTCAAATACAGAACCCGGCTTACAGTTATGCTCGTGCAAAATATGAGAGGGACGGCGTGATTCGCCGTCCCTCTCGTCTTTTTCTGATCAAAAGAGTCCGGCAGGTGACTTTCCTGCCGGACTCTCTTTTTATTTATTCAACTTCCTTCTTGCCGATGCGGATGAGGCGCACGATCACGGGGCTGAGCACTGCGTTGAACAGCAGCTCAAAGATGAAGTTCGCGCCCACAAGGCCGAGGATCATGAACTGGCCGACATTTGCACCAAGACCCGCCGCGTCTGCCCAGACGCTGATGGTCTCCATGAAGAAGAGCAGGCAGCCGATCAGGAACACGCCGGTATTGACCACCGGGCAGACCACAGCGGCCACCGCCACGGCAAGCGTGCGGTTCTTGTTCTCAAGCGCCTTGTAGACAACGCCGGAGAGGAAGCCCGCCAACGCACCCTTGACAAGCACCGTCAGGATCGTGCCGAGTGCGTTGACGCCGAGGAATGCCGCCGCATCTCCGCTCACCAGGACGACCACGCCAAAGACAAAGCCAAGCCAGGCACCGGCGCCGGCGCCATAGAGCGCCGCACCGATAACGACCGGCACAAGCACCAGCGAAACGCTGAACGTGCCGAACTTGATGAAGCTGCCGAGAAGCTGCAGCACAATGACGATCGCCGTAAACAGGCCGAGACCGACGATCTTCTGCGTGTTGTTGTTCTTACTCATAAGATTCTCCTTTCACCCAGACGTCCTGCGCATGGGGCCATACAGCAGGAGCGCGCCGCGGAATCTTCTCCTCGCAGCGCACCTTGTTTTTCTGCCGAAAACGGACGTCCGACGTGCCGAGTTATAATACCAAACAACGGGAATAATTTCAAGTGGAATATTTATATATTTTTATAACATATCCATATAAGTCTCAGGCGGCAAAAAAGAGCTTGAGAATATCTTCTCAAGCTCTTTTTGATCAATGTAATTGTATGTCACAACAGAAGCTGCCATATACACCGCAGCAGAACAAACGAATGTCACAACTGCGCACTCTTCCCTGCTGAAAAAGTCAGCATTTGCAAGGGATTTTAGTCCTGGTCCCAGTTGTGGTAGGTGTTCTGGACGTCCTCGTTATCCTCGAGCATATCGAGGAGCTTTTCCATGTTCTTGATGTCCTCGTCGCTCTCAAGCTTGACGTAGGTCTGCGGGACAAGGCTGATGTCCGCGCTGACGAACGCATAATTCTTCTCCTCGAGCGCCTTGACCACATCGTTGAACGCATCGGGATCGGTCGTGATCTCGAAAACGTTGTCCTCGGCATTGAAGTCGTCGGCACCGGCGTCGAGCGCGTCCATCATCACAGCATCTTCATCGTAGTCGCCGTCCTCATTGTCGATGATGATCACGCCCTTGCGGTCGAACGACCAGCTGACGCAGCCCTGCGCGCCCATGCCCTTGCCGTACTTATCGAAGTAGTGGCGGACCTCCGGCGCGGTGCGCTGACGGTTGTCGGTCAGCGCTTCGACGATGACGGCCACGCCGCCGGGGCCGTAGCCCTCGTAGGTGACGGACTCGTAGTTGTCGGTGTTGCCCGAGCCGAGCGCCTTGTCGATGGTGCGCTTGATGTTGTCGTTGGGCATGTTGGCAGCCTTCGCCTTGGCAATGACGGTTGCGAGACGGGAGTTATTATTGGGGTCGCCCGAGCCGCCCTGCTTAACGGCAACGATGATCTCCTTGGCGATCTTAGTGAAGGCGGCGCTGCGCTTGGCGTCAGCCGCACCCTTCGTCTTTTGGATATTGTGCCACTTGGAATGTCCGGACATGATGTGATCTCTCCTTACAGATAGTATTGGATGGCATCTCGGTGAGACGCCGATATGACGGTTTTGATCTCCGGGAAGTGCTCTTCCAGATATGCCTTGATCGCCGGGCAAACGACGTTCTCCGTCGGAAAATGCCCCGCGTCGATCAGGTTCAGCCCCTGCGTATCCAGAAAATCGTTGTAGCGCAGATCGCTCGTTACAAACGTATCGCAGCCCTGCGCAATGGCCTGCGGGATGTATTCGCCGCACGCGCCGCCGCCGACGGCCACGCGATGTACCCGCCCGCTGCCGCGGCGATATCGCAAGCCGCTGCAACTAAGTGATTTTATCACATCTCGCAGGAACTCTTCAAGCCCTTTTTCGCAGGAAAGTGTGCCAATTCGGCCGATTTTTTCGTCATTGAGCAAAAAAACATCGTTCAGGCCGAGTTTTTTCGCCAGGCAGTCGTTCACGCCGCCGTCCGCGGCGTCCAGATTCGTGTGCATGCAGATAGCGGAAACATCGTTTTTCACAAGCGTCGTCAAAAGGCCGCCGAGGCGCGTATCGCTGCGCAGGGTCTGCATTTCGCGCTCGTGCCAGCGAACGTTCATCACCGGGTGGTGCGACACGATGAGCTGTGCGCCGAGGTCAATGGCCTCCTGCACCACGCGCTCGGTAATATCAAGTGCGACAAGAATGCGCTCGACCTCCCGCTCGGGATCGCCGACAAGATGGCCGACATTGTCCCAGTCCATCGCGCTCTCGCGCGGCGCCCAGGCAAAAAGACTCTGCTCCACTTCACATACGGTTGCCATGCTCCCACTCCCCTTTCCGCTTCCTGATCTCCTCAATGAGACCTTGCAAACGTGCGATGCGCGCGTCCCTGTCTGAAAGCGACGAAACGGCAAGCCCGTCCCTCGCTCGCTCAAGCTTTGCAAGATGCTGCGAAAGATATTCCCCATACAGCGGATCGTCGCGCAGCAAAATACCGGTCAGCGCGTCCGCTTCGCTCAGCGCGCTCACCTCTCCGCCGGTAACGCGAAAGACAACATAAAGCTGCTCCTTGTCGCGCACGAGTTTCTCCTCCAGAAAGCGATAGCCGCTCTCACAGAGCCAGCGGCGCAGGAGATCCACCTTCGTCTGCGGCTGCAAGATGAGCGTATGCGTGCCGTCGCGCGTCCACGGCGCGGCTTCCAGAATGCCGATGATCGTTTCTCCGCCCATGCCGGCGATGGCAACCGTGTCGCACTCTTCGCTCCCGATCTTTGCAAGCCCAGGACAGAGGTAGAAGTCGATGCACGCCGTCACACCGTACTCCGCAGCCGTCGCGCGCGCGTGGTCAAGCGGCAGCGCGTTGATGTCCGACGCGATGGCGCTTTCCATGCGTCCGTGCTGCAAGAGCCAGACCGGAAGATAACCATGGTCGGTGCCGACATCGGCAAGCCGCGCGCCCTGCGGCACAAGATCTGCGAGGCATTGCAGCCGCGGCTGAAGCTGTAATTCTTTTTTCTCCACTGATCCTGTCTCCTTTTGCTGAGCGAATAAGACGCATACGGAAAAACCGTATGCGTCCTTTTCTTATTCCTTGACGGGCTTGTTGGCCTCTTCATTCACGAGAGCCAGCAGCTTGTCCACATCAATGCCATGGACCATGCAGGCCTCTTCCACCGTTTCGCCGCGGGAGCTGGGGCAGCCCAGGCAGTGCATACCGATCGACAGGAAGATCGGCGCCGTGTGCGGCGCAACGTCCAGAATGTCGCCGATGATGGTATCGCGCGTAATTTCGATCATTTCGATTCACCTCCGTGAAAATTGCTGAAGATAGTTTATCCCATTTTTCGCACTTTTTCAATAGGAAATGAGAAAAAAGGAAAAGGAAGCAAACACAAACTGTGAAAAGGCCGGCATAAAAAAGGAAAGTGTCAGCAAAAGCGGACACTTTCCGTATCAGCAGTTACAAGAACTTACTGCTCAGCGCGCATCTTGGCGAAGCACTCGCTGCAGTAGACAGGACGGTCGGACTTGGGCTCGAAAGGAACCTTGGCCTCGCCGCCGCAAGCTGCGCAGACTGCGGTGAAGTACTCACGGGGGCCACGGGCGGCGTTCTTGCGAGCGTCGCGGCAGGCCTTGCAGCGCTGGGGCTCGTTCTGGAAGCCGCGCTCCGCGTAGAACTCCTGCTCACCGGCAGTGAACACGAACTCGTTGCCGCACTCTTTGCAAACTAAAGTCTTGTCTTCGTACATGATTTTACCCTCTCTTTGAATCAGAAAAAAATATATGCGTTCAGCGTTTGCTGATATCGCCGGAAGAAATGTGCTGTGCAGCCTTGCGACGGACGCGCTGCACGGCGTTGTCCACCGATTTTGGGGACTTGCCAACGGCCTTTGCGATCTCGTGACAGGAAAGGCCCTCCAAATAGTACCCTAAGATCTTCGCCTCGAACTCGGACAACTGCTTGCGGGTACTCTCGAGTAAGCTCTCCACGTGATCCCGCTCTGCAATGAGGAGCTCGGGGTCTGTGTGGCTGGGATCCAAAGTACCGGTGGTGTAAGAAGAACTGTCAAAGAAAGGGGTATCAAGGGATATGGATTCGTTCAGCGGATAATGCTTGCCGCGGGACGCGGCACGGAGCGCGGAAAACAGGCGGCTGCGAATGCAAATCTCTGCATAGGTGTGAAACGACGCCGCCTTGTCTGCGTCATACTCCCGTATCGCCTGAATAAGGCCAAACATTCCCTCCTGGATGAGGTCTTCCCCATCGCCGCCGGCGAGGAAAAGAGGACGCGCACACGCGCGCACCACGCCGTAGTACCGCGTGACAAGAAGCTCTTCTGCTTCCCGCTGCCCCGTGGCGGCCATGGCGCAAAGCTGCTCGTCTGTGCAGGCGGCAAGCTCTTTATGCTGGCTCTCATTCTGATGATACTGCATGTATTATACCTTCTGTGCTTAGGTTTTGTCAAGTATTTACGAAAATTCAGTATTAGCGCTAACGGTTTTAGAGCATTTTTATCACATTCACCAAATTCTCAGCCGCGAGAAGCGCAATTTGTTCCGTTTTTGCCTCAACCATCACGCGAATCAGCGCTTCTGTACCGCTCGGGCGGACAAGCACACGACCCTCGCCGGAGAGCTTCTCCTCCTCCAGCGCAACCGCTGCAGCCAGTGCATCGGAGGCCATGATAGCGTCCTTCACGCCGCGCTCATGTGAAACAGGAACGTTGAGCAGCACCTGCGGGTACTGCGGACAGACAGAGGCAAGCTCGGAAGCCTTTTTGCCGCTGCGCGCAAGCACGTCGAGAAATTGCAGCGCCGTGAGCTGGCCATCGCCGGTGGTGGAAAAATCGGTAAAGATCGTGTGACCCGACTGCTCGCCGCCGAGTTTATAGCCGCACTCGTTCATCTTTTCAAGCACATTGCGGTCGCCGACACTGGTACAAACAAGACCCACGCCGTTTTTGCGGCAGAACTCATGCAGCCCCAGATTCGACATCACCGTTGCCACGATCGTGCCGCCGCTGAGCTTGCCGCGACGCTTCATATCCGAGCCGCAGACAGCGAGCACCTTGTCACCGTCGATGATGCCGCCCTTCTCGTCGACGAGAAGGCAGCGGTCGGCATCGCCGTCGAATGCAACACCAATATCGTAGCCGCCCGCAACGACCTTGGCGGCAAGATCATCAAGATGCGTCGAGCCGCAGTGGTCGTTGATGTTCACGCCATCCGGCTCGCGGTGGATGAAGTCACAGAAGCAGCGGAAGCGGCCAAAGAGCTCCGGCGCCGTCGCGGACGATGCGCCATTCGAGCAGTCCACAAGCAGCCGAAGGCCGGAAAGGTCGCTCTCGATCGTACCGGCAAGATGGTCGATGTAAGCCTCGCGGGACTGGCGCAGCCCGTGGCGCAGTACACCGATCTCGCCGCGCGTCGCAGCAGGATAGATATCGGTGAGGATTTTCTCCTCCACCTGCTCTTCAATCGCGTCAGGAAGCTTATACCCCTTCTCATTGAAAACCTTGATGCCGTTATGCTCGTAGGGGTTGTGCGAAGCGGAGATGACAATGCCCGCGTCCGCCCCCTTGAGCACAGTGAGATACGCAACCGCCGGTGTCGGCAGCACGCCGAAGGGCATCACATCACCGCCAACGGAGCAGATGCCCGCGATCAGCGCGCTTTCCAGCATATCGGACGAAATGCGCGTGTCCTTGCCGATGGTGATGACCGGCTTTCTGCCCTTTTCCTCTTTCAAAACGGCCGCGATGGCCTTGCCCGTGCGGAACGCGAGATCGGCGGTCAGATTCTCACCGACAACGCCGCGGATCCCGTCGGTACCAAACAGTTTTCCCATAATATGTTCCTCGTCTTAAATTTAGATTCGTAAAATACAATAAAGCATTTTCCCTTTACAAGCTGAGCTGTTCCGGCACTTCTTCTATGCTCTTCGGCACGGAGAGCCCCAGGTGCTCATAGGCCTTGCACGTCACGCAGCGCCCGCGCGGCGTGCGCTGCAAAAAGCCGAGCTGCATCAGATACGGCTCGTAAACGTCCAGCAGTGTCACCGCCTCTTCCCCGATGGTCGCTGCCAAAGTCTCAATGCCGACCGGGCCGCCGCCGTAGTTTTCGATGATGGCGCGCAGCATGCGGTGGTCAATGGGGTCAAGCCCCAGATCGTCGATCTCGAGCGCGCGAAGCGCCTCGTCCGCTACTTTCCTCGAAATCATGCCGTCAGCCTTCACGTCCGCAAAGTCGCGCACGCGGCGCAGCATGCGGTTGGCGATACGCGGCGTACCGCGTGAGCGGCGCGCGATCTCAAGCGCACCCGTCGGATCGATCGCAACATTCAGGATGCTCGCCGAGCGCGTGACGATCTTTGAAAGCTCCTGCGGCGTGTATAGTTCCAGGCGCAGCGTAACGCCGAAGCGGTCGCGCAGCGGTGCGGAGAGCTGGCCTGCGCGTGTGGTCGCGCCGATGAGTGTGAAGTGCGGCAGGTCGAGGCGGATGGAGTTCGCGCTTGGCCCCTTGCCGACGATGATGTCGATGGCGTAGTCCTCCATCGCGGGGTACAGGATCTCCTCCACGCTGCGGTTCAGGCGGTGGATCTCGTCGACGAAGAGGATATCCCCCTCGTTCAGGTTTGTCAGCAGCGCCGCAAGGTCGCCCGCCTTTTCGATGGCGGGACCGGAGGTGATGCGGATATTGACGCCCATTTCCTGGGCAATGATACCCGCAAGCGTCGTCTTGCCGAGGCCCGGCGGGCCGTGCAGCAGCACGTGGTCGAGCGACTCGCCGCGCTTTTTCGCCGCCGCGATAAAGACGGCGAGGTTTCCCTTTGCCTTTTCCTGACCAATGTATTCTTGAAGCGTTTTCGGGCGCAGCGAGCCCTCCTGCGCGTCCTCGCTCAGGAAGGTTTTGGCCACGATCGGCTCTTCATAAATGTCAGTTCCAAAATCAATGCTCAAACGTTATTCACCCTCTTCTGTTACATTGGTGGTAAGAGTATATACGTAAAAAAGGCAGAAAGCGCTACCAGAATAGAAATCGCACCAACACATTTCCACTGTTCCTTTTTCAAGGCTGTAATCTCTTCATCTGCCCAAGCTGGCAATACCGAATCATAATCTCTATCTACTTCTCTTTTAATCTCTTGAATGCGGAAATGGTAGTCTCCCACTTTATTGAAATAGTACAAAATACCAATAAACGGAGCAAAGGGAAGCATATATGAAATCAGATAAAAAAGCATATCACTTTACCATTTTTTTGAGACTCTGGCGCACGATCTCTTCGAGCGGCAGAGTTTCTGCGTCGATGCCCTTCATCGCCACGGCGATGTCCTGCTGCGTGTAGCCAAGCACCGCCAGCGCAGCGGCGGCTTCGGCCGCCTTGTTCTTCTCGCCGGCCACAATGCCGGAGACGACGGGCATACCGCTCTCCTGCTGCTCTTTGGCAAGTTTGTCCTTGAGTTCCAAAATGATGCGCTGGGCGATCTTCTTGCCGACGCCCGGCGCGGCGATGAGCACTTTCTCATCGCCCGTGATGACGGCCATCGCCAGTCCCTGCGGCGTGCAGACCGAAAGGATCGCAAGCGCCGCCTTCGGCCCAACGCCCGAAACGCCGATGAGCTGCTTGAAGCTCCCGAGTTCACCTTGCGTTGCAAAACCATAGAGGTCGAAGATCCCCTCTCCGACATGCAAATAAGTGTAAAGTTTTCCTGCTTTACCCACTTGAAGCTGTGCGATCGTCGTGCTGGTGGTCTTGCAGGCATAGCCCACGCCGCCGCAGTCGATCACGGCAAGATACGGCTCCACATGGGCGACCGTTCCGCTGACATAATAAAACATAAGCTGCCCCTCTCTCCCGCTCAGACGGTCTGCTTGACGTCGCCGCCGCTGACGCGGCTCAAAAGCGACGTGGCGCTGCGCGCGTGGCAGATGGCAATGGCCAGCGCGTCGGCCGCGTCATCGGGACGCGGCACGGCCTTGAGCTTTAAGAGGCGCTTGACCATGTCCATGACCTGTCTTTTTTCGGCAAGGCCGTACCCTACGACCGCCTGCTTGACCTGCATGGGCGTATATTCATAGAGCGGCACGCCGCTTTTTTCCGCTGTACACAAAATGATGCCGCGGCCATGCGCCACGGCGATGCCGGTGGTGATGTTGTTCGAAAAGAACAATTCCTCGACCGCGATGGCGTCGGGCTTGAGCTGCGCGATGAGCGCTTCCATATCTTGCTCGATCTGCACAAGGCGGCGCGCCAGCGGCAGCCCGGCGGGTGTAGTGATCGCGCCGTAATTGAGGAGCTTCGTCTGCCCGCGCTCCGCCTCGATCAGCCCGAAGCCGACAATGGCGATTCCCGGGTCAATACCGAGGATCCGCATGCGCATCACCTCCCATGATACTTATTTGAAATTATATCAAACATCTGTCCGAAATGCAATGAGAAATCACAGCACGAAAAAGGCCGCTCTCTGAGCGGCCCTTCATTTTTCTTTTTACGCCCGCGGATGCGCCTTCTGATAGACGTCCTTGAGGTGCTTTTTCACAACGTGCGTATAGATCTGCGTGGAGGAAATGTCCGCATGGCCGAGCATTTCCTGAATGGAGCGCAGATCCGCGCCGTTTTCCAGCAGGTGCACGGCAAAGGAATGGCGCAGCGTGTGCGGCGTGATGTCCTTGGAGAT
>OHJY01000026.1_pt1 | contig 54693 bp, 48 predicted proteins | sample 1568681 | NCBI WGS metagenome assembly OHJY01 (sample SAMEA3879540, study PRJEB24766) | human gut metagenome | biome: human-associated habitat; feature: feces | place: USA | collected 1985/1987
CTGCGGCTTGCCCTCCGGAACAGGGTCGGTCAGGTATTCATCCTGCCCCTCCTTCGGTTCCAGTTTGCCATAGCCGTTTCCTGCCGCACAGCCGCAAAGGAGCAGGAGCGCCAGCAGCAAAAGCCATAGATTCCATTTTCTCATCTTCAACTTCACCCCACCTCAGCGCCGCAAGGGCATAAAAAAATCCGCCGCATCCAATGCGGCAGACGTTCTCCCCTGCAAAATGCGCCGTTCTCAAATTCGCGGCGCAGATATTCCGAATGCAGCAGTCAGAGCTCGTCCCACACATTCATCCTTTCGCCGCAGCATGCGGCGCTGACAGCAGTTCTTCTGACTTGCACTCTGGAAAATCAAATTTCCGCGCCCGTTTCCTACCTTCTCACAGATTTCTCTGCAATGACTGGCTTTCGCCCAGACGGCTTACGCCGCTTTGGAACGGTCTTGTGCGCACAGCTCCGGTCGAGTGGTTTTCCCTATTCTCTTGCGCCGAAGCCTGCCCGGCGGCAAGCCTCGGTTACTGTACATCGGATCGCGTATTTCATATTTCATATAAGGAGGCGCCACGCGCCTCATCGCTACTATACACGACCGGGTGCAAAGATGCAAGCGCTTTCTGCGCTGCCGCAAATCTTTTGCAGGACAGTGAAATCCCGACATGCGCAAGCGCTCACAAACCGCGTTCCTGCTTCTTGAATGCCGGTGCGGCTTCGTCAAACGTTGCCCAGCGTTTCCGGTACTGGCGCGGTGTTGCGCCCTCATGGGTGCGGAAGGTGTAGATAAAGTAGCTGGTGTTCTCCATGCCGACGCGGTAGGCGATCTCGGAGACCGGCAGATCGGTCGCGCGCAGCAGCTCCTTTGCGCGCGTCAGGCGCAGCTGCGTCAGATATTCGCCGGGCGACTGGCCGAAGTAGTGCTGAAAGCTGCGCTGGAGATGGTATTTGCTGATATTATAGCGCGCCGAAAGCACATCGAGCGTGAGCTTTTGCGCGTATTGCTCATGCAGATACTGCCGCACCTGCTGTAGGAGCCGCGCCGCACCGTGGATCAGGCCGCAGAGGATCGTCGTCAGGAGCGCCGATGCCTCCAGATCGCGCCCAAGCTCGCCGTCTGCACCGGCCAATGACAAAAGCGCGCTCATCTGCGCCGACACCGGGCTGTTGACCGGCAGCAATGCCGCAGCCCGGCCATGCGTCTGCTGAAGAAAGGCTTGATAATACGCTTCCGCCGTCGCACCGCAGAAATGAAACCACAGAACATCCCAGTGTCCGTGAACTGCACCCCATTTGTTAGGCAAGTATGGTAAAATACTTGTACTAAGAAATGGGGTGCTTTATTATGCCAAAAGGAATTCCAAACAAACGGTATACACCGGAATTCAAGAAGCTGGTCGTAGAAACCATGATGAAAGAAAAGCTGAGTTGCTGTGAAACGGCAAGACGGTTCGAAATCAGCGATCACAAGCGTGTTGCCGCATGGGAGCGAATCTATCTGGAAGAAGGCGTGGAGGGACTCGCCATCGAACGGCGCGGCCGCAGCAGCAAGGACCGTCCGCCGAAGCAGCTGCCGAAGGAGGTGGAGGAAGATCTGCTGGCAGAGGTTCAGCGGCTGCGCGCAGAGAATGACTACCTAAAAAACTTGCAGGCCTTGGTTTTGGAAGACGAGCGACGCCAGCACAAAAAACGCTGGTAGTTCAGAAGCTAAGGCAAAAACACGCACTCAGTATTCTTCTCTCAATCGCTCAGTTGCCCCGTGCCACCTTCTACTATCATCTGAAACAGATGCAGAAAGAGGACAAATACGCATCTGTCAAAGAAGAAATCACGGCAATTTACACCCTTCGGTTTTGACCGTGCTTATCTGGAGGAGGACGATTTGGTTCGCATCAAAGGCGATGCCAAAGAGATAGGAAAACTGCCGTCCCGTGCTGTTCTGGCGCACCGGAAAATCTATCAGAAAAATCCGCAGATCGGAGCGGTGCTTTTAGCTCATCCAGTCCATGCAATGGCGTTTGCCGTCACGGACATGGAATTTGATGCAAGAACGATTCCGGAAAGCTATATTCTCCTGCGCGATGTCAAGCGGGTGCCGTATGAAGAACTTTACTTGGATCCAGACAAGCTGGCAAAGGAATTTGATGCCGCGCATCCGGCAGCGATCGTGGAAAATGACTGTGTGATCGTGACCGGAGAATCGCTGCTGCAAGCGTTTGACCGGCTTGAGGTCATGGAACTGACAGCAGCATCCATTCTGAAATCACAGCGGCTTGGCAGGATGGTGCATATCAGCGACGCGGAGATCAGCGATCTGAAGATCGCATTCCATCTGGAAGGATAATTCCGCGCCGCTCCAAACTGCATAAAAAATCGCCGCGAACCTGCGCGGTTCGCGGCGACGGTGGTGCTGATGGCGGGACTCGAACCCGCAAGAACGAACGTCCGACAGATTTTAAGTCTGTTGTGTATACCGATTCCACCACATCAGCGTACAAGACATTCTATCACCGAACGGGGGCAGCGTCAAGTAAAACCGCCGCCTGCGGGTTTCCTGCCCGCAGGCGGCGGTTTTTGGTGCATGGAATTATTCGGTGAAGCTCCGGCAAAGCTCAACGAGCATCCGGACGATGGACTCCATATCCTCGACCGGGATGTACTCAAAGCGGCCGTGGAAATTCTCACCGCCGGTGCAGAGGTTGGGGCAGGGCAGCCCTTCATAGGAGAGGCGCGCGCCGTCTGTGCCGCCGCGGATGGGGCTGATGATGGGCGTGATGCCGGTCTTTTGCATGGCCTGCTCGGCATGGGTGATGAGGAACATGCATCCGGCGAGCTTTTCCTTCATGTTGTAGTAGCTGTCACGGACGGTCAGCTCCGCGGTGCCAGCGCCGTATGTTTCGTTGATCTTCTGCGCAAGCTCCTGCATGAGCTGCTTGCGGCGCTCGAACTTCTCGCGGTCGTGGTCGCGGATGATATAGCTCAGGCGCGCCTGCTCCACGTTGCCGGAGATGTCGCTCAGGTGGAAGAAGCCCTCATAGCCCTCGGTGTGGGCGGGCGTTTCGTCCGCCGGAAGCATGGCGTGAAACTCCATACCGACGAGCATGGCGCTGATCATCTTGTTCTTGGCGCTGCCGGGGTGAACGCTCCGGCCGTGGATGACGAGCTTTGCGGAGGCGGCGTTGAAATTCTCATATTCCAGCTCGCCCAGCGTGCCGCCGTCAACGGTGTAGGCATACTGCGCGCCGAAGCCCTTGACGTCGAACAGGTTCGCGCCGCAGCCGATCTCCTCGTCGGGCGTAAAGCCGATGCGGATGACGCCGTGCGGCACATCCGAGTGCAGCAGCACATCGGCCGCCGCAAGAATTTCTGCCACGCCCGCCTTGTCGTCTGCGCCGAGAAGCGTGGTGCCGTCGGTGACGATCAGGTGCTTGCCGACGTTGCGGCTCAGGGACGGGAAATCCTTCGGGGACAGGAGGATGCCCTTTTCCTCGTTCAGAACGATGTCGCCGCCGTCGTAGACGTCGGTGATGCGGGTCTTGATGTCCTTGCCGCTGGCGTCGGGCGAGGTGTCCATGTGGGCGATCAGGCCGAGGACGGGCGCGTTCGTCTCGCAGTTTGCCGGAATGGTGCCATAGACATAGCCGTGCTCGTCCATGTGTGCGTCGGTGATGCCAAGCTCCTGCATCTGGCGCACCAGCTCCGCGCCGAGCACCTTCTGGCCCGGTGTGGAGGGGCAGGTACCGGTGCTTTCATCCGAGGTCGTCTCATAGGAGACAAGCTTCAAAAACCGTTCAATAACCGTCATGATAACGCTCCTTTTTATCGTTGTGATGGTTCCAGTATATCGCATTTTTGCAAAAATGGAAGAGGGACATTGCGCAAAGCGGCGCACCTCAGCGGCGGTTGCCGTCCTTGTCGAAGGTCTTTCGCAGTGCGCGCTCGGTCGGGATGATCGAAAGCAGCAGCGGCAGAAGCTGTATCGTGCAGAGCACCGTGCCCGCGATGCCGACGGCGTTTTCGTCTTTGCCCAGCACAAGCAGCATGCCCAGCACGCTCAGCGGTGTGAATACAAGGCCGCAGACGTACCATGTCTTTCCAAAGTGGCGGTGTGCAAACTGCCATGTGTCCTGATTTTTCATCGACATGCGCGTCCGGTAGCCAAAGACATAATTGATCTTTGTCGGCGAATGCCTGATGAAATAGCGCCCCAGAAACAGCATCGACAGCGGGATCAGCAGCACCATGGCCAGCATAAAGAACCAGAAACCCATCGTGTGTTCGCCTCCTTTTCTTATTTATCATATGTTCAGACGAAAGAGGCGCAGAAATGTTCCGCGCCCGGAAAAGCGCTCTTTAGAAACACAGGCGGCTGCCCGCATGGGCGGCCGCCTGTTTCACAGCTTTTTCCTCTCAGCCGCGCAGCGCGGTGACAAACGCGGCGCGATCGGGCGCCCGGAAGTAGGCGCTTCCCGCGACGAGCACATTCGCGCCTGCGGCGGTGCAGATCTTTCCGGTCTGCTCGTTGATGCCGCCATCGACCTCCAGCTCACACGCGGGGTTCTGCGCATCGATGCAGCTGCGGATGGCCTGCACCTTCGGCATCATGTCCGCCATGAACGACTGGCCGCCGAAGCCCGGCTCCACCGTCATGACGAGGATCAGGCTGCACAGCGGCAGATACGGCAGCACAGCCTCTGCCGGGGTGCGCGGCTTGACACAGATCGCAGGGCGCACGCCGCACGCGCGGATCTTCTCGAGCGCCTGCATCGTGTTTTCCGGCGTATCGGCCTCAACATGGATGGTCAGAATATCCGCGCCGGCCTCGCAGAAGCGCTCGACATAGCGGATGGGGCGCTCGATCATCAGATGCACATCGAGCGGAAGCTCCGTATCCCGGCGAATGGCGGAGATGACCGGAAATCCGAGCGACAGGTTGGGAACAAACAGGCCGTCCATCACGTCAATATGAACATAGTCGGCTCCCGCCGCGGCCAGGCCGCGGACATCGCGCCCAAGATTGGCGAAGTCTGCCGACAAAACAGAAGGGGAAACTTTTACCAAAGGAATACCTCCACGTGAAAAATGTAGAATATCCGCACCAAAGAATGTGGGCGGCGCATAGTAATGAATGTGCGGCGCGGCCCGCGCAAGGCTCCTCCCGCGCATCGGGCGGCCGCTTAAGATAGGGGCTGCCTTCGGGCAGCCCCATTGGACAACGCTATTATAAGTGCTTCACTGTACAGTGTCAATGCGCACGTTTCGTTTTTGTGCGGGATCTCCGGCTTATCTTGACTTTCCGCATGGGCTATTATAAAATAAAATATCCAGTATAGGCGATGAGCGGTTATACGAAAGTGAGCGTATCTATGGGCGAAGACAAGGGAAAAAAGTTCACATATCAGTCCGGCGACGGGCAGCATAACTATAAGGTCGGCTGGGATTCCGGCAAGGGAAAGTACGTCTATATCTCGCGGGACGAACAGAAGGACGCCCGCGAAGGGCAGAACACGCACGACAAGCCGATACAGATCGAAAAGAAGCCGCATCCGCCCAAAAAAAAGCAGATCCGCAAGCCCTCCCCGATCCCGCTGATCTGCGTGGCGGCGATGTGGCTCGGACGCGCGTTCACGGGCGGGCTGGACAGCTTCAGCGGCATCATCAAGTGCGCCATCCTTTCGGCGGTGGCGTTCGGCGTGCTGCGCCTGTTTTTCCCGGACAAGCTGGTGGATGCGGCGGAGAAAAAGCCGGAGAAAAAGATCGAGCAGAAGCACGCGGAAAAGCCGATGCTGAAAGCGGAGGAGCGCCCGCAGCCGGAGCCGGCCCCCGCAAAGCCGGAGCCGAAAATGACCGGCAACGCCGAGCTGGACGAGGTGCTGCGGCAGGGTGAGGCGTCCATCGCGGAGATCCGCCGTCTCAACGACGAGATCCCGGATTTCAAGATCTCGGCGCAGCTCAAGCAGCTTGAGATCCTGACGGAGCGCATTTTTGACTTTGTGCGCCAGCATCCCGAGGATGTCCGCCAGATCCGGCAGTTTCTGAATTTCTATCTTCCGACAACGATCAAGCTGCTGCAGCAGTATGTGGTTTTGCAGGGACAGGGAATGCGCATGGGCAACATCGACGAGGGCATGCAGAAGATCGAAGACATGCTGGACAAGGTCATCGTCGCATTCCAGACGCAGCTCGATTCGCTGTTTGAAAGCGATGTTGTGGACATTACCGCCGACATTCAGGTCATGGAACGGATGATGGCGGCAGAGGGCCTCACCGGAGAGAAGATTCCGGTTGATCGATGAAAAGGAGATAACATGATGGAAGAAAAAATCCCGCAGCTGACGCTGACGCCGAATCTGAACGAAAAGACCGACCTCCCTGCTGAGCAGGAAAAAAAGGCGCCCGCACCGGAGGCCGGCCCGGACATGTCCATGCTCTCGGAGGCGGAGCAGAACGCGGTGCGCGCGTTTGCCGAGCAGATCGACCTGACGGACGCCAACCAGGTCATCCAGTACGGCGCGGCGGCGCAGAAGAACATTGCCGATTTCTCGGAGTCGGCGCTGGAAAAGGTCAAGACGAAGGACATGGGCGAGCTTGGCGACATGGTCGCGAGCCTGCTCGTGGAGCTCAAGACCTGTGACGAGCCGGAAAAGAAGAAGGGTCTTGCGGGTCTTTTCCAGAAGGCGGAGATCAGCGCCGAGACCATGCGCGCAAAATACGCCGTGGCGGAGGTCAACGTTGACCGCATCTCGGGCGAGCTGGAAAAGCATCAGCTCAAGCTGATGAAGGACGTCGCCGTGATGGACCAGATGTATGAGAAGAATCTCAGCTACTTCAAGGAGCTGACGATGTACATCCTCGCCGGCAAGCAGAAGCTGGAGCAGGAGCGCGCCACAACGCTGGCTGCCCTGCGGGAGAAGGCTGCGCAGTCCGGTCTGCCTGAGGATGCGCAGGCCGCGAACGACTTTGAGAACAAGTGCATCCGGTTTGAAAAGAAGCTTCACGATCTGGAGCTGACGCGCGTCATCTCGCTCCAGACCGCGCCGCAGATCCGCATGATCCAGAACAATGACGCGCTGATGATCGAGAAGATCCAGACTTCGATCATGAGCACCATCCCGCTGTGGAAAAACCAGCTCGTGCTGACGCTCGGCATCGAAAACTCGAGGCGCGCGATGGAGGCGCAGCGGAAGGTCACGGATGTGACCAACCAGCTCCTCCAGAAAAACGCCGACATGCTCAAGATGGCGACCGTGGAGACCGCGCGCGAGTCGGAGCGCGGCATCGTGGACATCGAAACGCTCCAGCACACGAACGAGCGCCTCATCTCCACGCTGGATGAGGTCCTCAGCATCCAGACCGAGGGCGCGCAGAAGCGCAAGGAGGCCGAGCAGCAGCTCCGCCGCATCGAGGGCGAGCTGAAGCAGAAGCTCCTCGAGGCGAGAAAGGCCTGACCGGGAGATACAGAACGCGCCGCCCTATGGGGGCGGCGCGTTTCATTTTTTCAAAGCTCGCAGCATTCGCGCCTGCCGCGCACACTTAGAGGAAGAACTTCCGGCGCAGAGACTCGCGCAGTGGCTTGCAAATGGCGATCACAATGAGCATCAGCCCCAGGATCACGCCCGCCGCCAGCGGATAGATCGACCAGAACAGCGTCTCGTGCGTGTGGAAGGTGATGTTCAGCAGAAACTCAATGAGCACCGCCAGACCTCCGCCGAGGATCATGCCGCCGCCGAAGATGTACAGGTATCCGGCGTGCAGATACCGCGTCAGCGCCACGACCGTGCTGACCAGCAAGCCGATGGCTCCGGTGACGGGGAGTGCAAAGCTCAAAAACCAGTGTCCGCCGGTCGCCCAGTTGATGTACAGCAGGTACAGCCCGATGGCGGCAAAATCGACCGGCACAAAGATGACCGGGTTCGGGCGGCGGAACCACAGCGGCAGAATGATGAGCACATAGGCGAGGACGATCGCGCCGGAGGCAAAGCCCGACCAGACGATCGCATTGTTGATGCGCCAGTCGCACAGCAGGCAGATCACCGCCGGAAGCAGCGCCAGCACCGTCAGCACGAACAGCACGCCCGAGCGGTTCACATCCTCCGCACGCAGACGGCGCTCAGTGGGATAAGGCGGGTCGGCGAGCTTGCGCGAAACGTCGGGGTGGAAGGCCGTCGTCCCGCAGAGCGGACATTTCTTTTCGCTGTCGGCAAGCTCCGCGCCGCATTTTACACAGTACATAGATCCAACTCCTTTTCAGTCCCGCTGGTTGCTTTCGACCTTGACGTTCAGCCCCAGACGGTGCAGCACGCCGAAGAAATGAGACTCCAGCTCCGGCTCGCGGGTGTTGCGGATGAAATTGACATAGATGGTGCCGTCCCACGCGGAAATGCCGCAGTTGTGGGGAGCCTTTGCCTGCGGCCCGATGATGAAATCGATACGCTTGACAAAGCACGCCATCTCCTCGGGCAGCCTCACCGCGCCGAGATTTGACATGCAGAGGCAGGATTTGCACTCGCCCACCGCATCGAACACGGCCTTCATGGCGATGTTCTTGATGAACAGCGGCATGATGCGCAGGATCGGGATGCGCTCGCTGGCGACGTTCGTCTCGATCTTCGCCGCCATCATCCGGCGGTCGTTTTCAAGGCCCATACGGTAGTGGACGACGTGGCAGATCTCCTCAAAGGTATAATCGCCGAGGCGCGGGTCGATCTCCGGCGTCACATACGATGCAAAATTCCGGAGCGTGCGGCTCGGGAACAGGCCGCGCAGGTTGACGGGGATGAGCACCTTCACCGGCTTGCGGCGGCTGCGGCGCGGCACCGTTTCCGCCTGCATCTCGCAGATGGCCTTGATCATGGCGGCCGCCATGAATTCGGTGACGCTGACCTGATACTGCCCGGCGCACTGCTTGACCTTCTCGACGCTGAGCATCATGGTCGTGAGATTCAAAAATCCGTCCGGCTCGCGCGTGCCGCTCAGATGCCATGCGGTCGATTCCTTGCGGCTGGCCTTCCGCTCGCCGGCGTAGCGCAGGAAGCTGTCCTCCAGCTCCTCCTCCGACGGCTCCTCCAGCCGGCCGAGCACGCCGTGCTCCGCCGGGATCTGCACGCCGTATTTCTGGCAGAGATATTCCGCCACCAGCGTTTTCAGGAAGATCATGCCGCCGGTCCCGTCGGTGACGGCGTGGAAAAACTCCACCGCGATGCGTTCGCGGTAGACGATCACGCGGAAGGCGCACTTGCGCACGTCGTCAAACGGCACATGGACGAGCGGATAGCTCCGCTCCTCCTCGATGGGCGGCGCGTTGGGGATCTGCTCGAGATAGTACCAGAACACGCCGCGCCGCAGCCGCACCGCGATCGACGGGAAGCGGCGCACCGTCACGTCCAGCGCCGAGCGCAGAACCGGCACATCGACCGTCTCGCTGAGCGTCATGGACAGGCGGAAATAATTCGTCCAGCCGCGCCGCTTGGCGGCGGGATAGATCTTCGCCGCGTTGTCAAGCTGCATCCAGCGGAGCTTTTTCGCAGGCGAGAGCACCTTCGTCATGAAATCGCCGATCGTGTCAAAATCGGACATGTTTTCGTTGAGATAATACAGCACATAGGCGTGCCAGCGCTCCGGCGCGACGATCATTTTGCTCTGGCAGCCGCTTGTGAGCAGCTTTTCATGCAGCATCCGCGTATCGTCGAGCATGACCTCGTCTCCGCCGACGAACAGCAGCGACGGCGGCAGACCCGTGAGGTCGCCGAACAGCGGCGAGCAGAGCGGATTTTCCGGGTCGTCGGTGTAGCACGCGGCATAGAATTTCAGCAGCGCCGGCGTCATGGAGGGGTCAATGTCAACATTTTTGATGTATGATTCGCCGGAGCCTGTGAGATCTGTCCACGGCGAAATGCCGATCAGGCCGCACGGAAGCGGCATCCCCAGCTCCTTGAGCCTCAGGCACAGCGCATAGATGAGCCCGCCGCCCGCGCTCTCGCCGCACAGCAGGATCTGCTTCGGCGTATAGCCCTTTTTCAGGAGATAGCGGTAGCTTTCCAGCGCGTCGTCCAGCGCCGCCGGGAAGCGGTCCTCGGGCGCGAGCCGGTAGGCCGCGCAGAACACGCGCACGCCGCACTCGTCAGCAAGCGTCGCAGAAAAGCCCTTGGCATAGTCGAGATTTCCGCAGGTGTAGCCGCCGCCGTGCAGATACAGCACGACGCCCTGCCGCCGCTCGTCCTTGGGGATGATCCATGCACCCTGAAACAGGCCGAAATCGTGGTCGCGGACGAAGACATCGTGCCGGTGGATGGCCTCCATCAGCTCACCGAGCTTGTCCTGACCCCTGCGCGTGACCTCCAGAGAGCAGTTGGCGACGAACGGTTTGAAGAAATTGAGCTGGGAACGAACCAGCTTTGCAGGCAACCCCACTCGCGGCCCCTCCTTTTTGGTGATTATTTTTTATTATAACATTTCCGTCAAGAGATGTAAATATCCGCCCTCCGCGGGGCGCGCCTCCGGCCGCTGTGTTTTCCGTTGCAGACGCGTCATAAAAAAGCGCAGAACATCTTCGCAGGAACGCTTTATCTTTTTGCAAAGCCGTAGTATAATACCGGCAGAAACGAGGCGATCCGATGGAAAAACGCGAAAAAATCGAAAAACTGGCGCAGGACAAGGACGAGGCCATGCTCCTCGCGCGCGTGTATGACCGCATCACCGCCGCCGAGCAGCGGAACATTCCCGCCGCAACGGCGTTCCTCTCCCCACGCGAGCAGGTTCTGACCGGGCAGCTTCTGCGCGGAATGCCGCTGTATTTTTTCGGCGGCTGCGAGCAGGCGGAGCGAAAAATGTGCCTCTGGCTGCCGGACTATCTGGACGAAAGCTGGCTTTCCTCCGGTGACGGCCCCTGCGCCGCCGTCCGCGCGGAGTTTTTCGCGCACGATCGCCTGACCCACCGTGATTTTCTCGGTGCGCTCATGGGCGCGGGCATCAAGCGCGAGACCGTCGGCGATATTTTCGTCTCCGAGGGCCGGTGCGATTTCCTCGTCACGCGCGAGATCCTCCCCTACGTCCTGCAAAACCTCACCTCCGCCGGCCGGACAAAGCTGACGCTTTGCGAGCTTCCCCTGACGGAGCTTTCCGCGCCGCAGGCGCAGGTAAAGACCATCCGTGACACGGTCGCCTCCCTCCGGCTCGACAGCGTCGTCTCCTCGGGCTTCGGGCTCAGCCGCGGCAAGGCGGCGGTCTATATTGAAAGCGGCAAAACAGAGCTCGGCCACCTGCCGTGCATGAAAACGGACAAGCCGGTCGCGGAGGGCGACGTGATCTCCGTGCGCGGGCTTGGAAAAATACGTCTTGAAGAAATTTCCGGAACAACAAAGAAAGGAAGGACCGGCATCGTCATCAGCCGGTTTGTGTGAAGCATATGAAACAGGAACGCATCGACCGCATCAATGAGCTGGCGCACAAGGCCAAGACCGAGGGACTGACGGAGGAGGAGCTGGCGGAGCGCGACATTCTGCGCCGCGAGTACATCGACGCCATCAAATCCACGCTCTGCGGCCACCTTGACAACACCTACATCGTGGACATGGCGGGGCACAAGCACCCTCTGAAGAAAAAAACGGAAGCAAAGCCGGAGAACGTCATCCCCTTCCCCAAAAAGCCCTGACCGCCCGCAGAAAGCCTGTGCCCCGCTGCATCGCAGCGGGGCACAGGTCAGTCTGTCAAAAACCTCGTAGAGTTCGCGCCCGCAGGCGCGAATGAAATGTTAATTTGTTTTGTCCGGTGGCGTGTACATCGGACAAAACACGCTACGCCCGGCAAGTGTGGAATTTGTGCGCAAACAGCGCACAAATTATGCGCGCAGCCGGGTGCATCCTTTTCAAACGCGAACCCAGCCTTGCGGTTCGCGTTTGATAGCCAGTGCCCCGCTGCATCGCAGCGGGGCACAGATTTTTATTGGATTTGAATTCAGCTTCTCTTGCTCTCACGCATCACGCAGAGCATCTTTGCGACCTCGGCGCGCGTCACGTTGCCGGTGGGATTGAGCTTGCCCTTCGAGCCGTTGATGATGCCGCGCTCGACCATCGCCGCAAGCTCGAGCTTGGCCCAGCCGGCGACCTTGGCGGCGTCGGTGAACTTGTCGAGCGCCCTGCCGTTCTCGGCCTTGAGCTTCTGGCTGCGCGCAAGGATGACCATGGCCTCCTGCCGCGAGATCGTCGAGGTCGGCTTCGCATACAGCTTTCCGCCCGAGGACGAGCCGCTCATGTAGCCGAGCACATAGGCGGCCTTCACCGAATTCTGCGCCCACTTCGCGATGGATGCCGCATCCACGAAGGGGATCTCCGCCTTTTCATACAGCGTCACGTCCACATCGAGATAGCGCATCAGCGCCACAACGAATTCCTGCCGCGTCATGGAGTCGTTCGGGCGGTAATAGAGCTTGCCGTCCGCGCCGCGCGCGCCGGTCAGGACGCCCTCAAAATACAGCTCGTTGACATATTCCTTCGACCAGTGCGTTTTCATGTCGGCAAACGGATTTGCCGGCATGACGGCGATCTCCGCCTCCGCGGTGACGTCGCCGTAGGAGACTGTGACCTTGCCGAGGAGCTTCTGCTCCGTGTCCGCCGCCTTGAACACGCCGCTGTCATCGATGGAGCCGATGCCGCCGGAGACGCTCCAGCGGAAGCTGGTGTCCTCCGCAGCGACGGTGCGGCCGTAATAGCTCGCCACAGCCGTCAGATCGACGGTCGAGCCGCCCGCAACGGTCAGCTCGGTGAGCGCAGCGTTGCCGTCCGCTTTTTTGATGGAAAGCTCTGTAATTGTATCCAGCACGGGGAGCTTGACCTTTGCGCTCAGATCGCCGCAGACGGCGCTGACGGTCACAAACCCGCTCGCGTCCTCATCCACGGTCAAAACGCCCTTGGAGGTGATCTTGCCGCCGTCGGCGTCAAAGAAAACGCTTCCGGGCAGCTCCGCCGCCATATAGGCCTCGTCAATGGCCTTGACGCTCATGCTGACCTGCGCGCCGGGCAGAACGCCCTGCACGCCGTAGGGATAGATGCACAGCGCGTCGGCATCGCCCGCCTTTTTCGTCTCGCGCACAAGGAAAATGAAGTTTGCGCACGGCCGCAGCGCGCCGTCCTCCGGCTGATTCACGGTCGCACCGCTCGTATAGCCGGGGTAGATCGCGCCCATCGAGGTCGAGCCGCCGCCGTCCAGATTCAAAGCCGTCTCGCAGCCGAGCTCCGCCATGCGGTCTGCCAGCTCCGCCAGATTCATGCCCGCGGAGTTTTTCCCGCCGTCCACGGTGTAAAGGATCAGCGAGCCGTCCTTGGCAATGCCGGCCGCCGTCCGCGCGGCGCTCTTTTTCTCGGAATCCAGCGTAAACTCCTCACAGGGCACGCCGCTTTCCACCAGAAGCTCGCTGCCGGAGCAGGCATAGCGCACAAGCTCCCATGCGTGGTCGCAGGTCGTCTCGACCGTCACGCGGTCACCCTCCGACAGCGCCTTCATGTTGGAAAGCGCCGAGGCGTAGATGCTGTCCTCCGCGATGGCGAGCACGTAGCTTCCGTCCGGGATCGTACAAGAGGCGGTGTTTGCCTTGATGCCGGTGACCCGCAGCTCGATCGCGCCGCTGAGACTCAGTCCCTTGTCGCGTCCGACCGGCTCGAGCAGGATGTTGTATGCCGGGATCGTGTTCTTCGTCCGGCTGTCATAGTCGCGCGAATACAGGCCGATGCCGTTTTTCGTGGTCAGACGCTTGTTGTAGAAAATGGCGGTGCTGCCGCCGTCCGGTGTGCGGAGCTTGATCTCCAGCTCGGGGCTTCCGATGACAGCGCTGCCGTCCTCGTAAAAGCCGATGGAGGGCATGTCGGTGCTGGCGGTGCGCAGGATGCCCTCCGACACCACAAAGCCGTAGGGGATTCCGGTGTCTGTGTCAAAAAACGACGCATTGACGCCCGCAACGATGCTCAGTCCGTCATCCGCGAGCTTTTTCGCGATCTGGCTGATCGTGCTCGCGCCGTAGATCTCGCTGCCGTATGCCACGACCGGCCAGACGTCGCGCTCGCCGTCAAACCGGACGTAGTGCTCCTGTGCGCCGGCGAGCTTTCTGCCGGACGTGACGAGCTGCGTCCCGGTATACAGCCGCGTGGAGGCGGAAAGGTCGATGTAGTCGCTGAAAACATTCCGGTCGAGCGCGGCAAACACGCTGCCCGTCAGCAGGCAGACGACCAGCACCAGCGCCGGAAGCATATGTAGGATCCTTTTTTTCATGGTTCGACTCCTTTGCTCAAAATAAACAAATGCACGTTTTGATGTTAACATAATTTTAGTATTTTGTAAAGACGATCACGCTGCCAAAACGAGCCTGTCCGCCGTTTTTCCCGATGATTTGCTGTCAAGTTTTTCTCTTGACAGACGGCCCGAAATCGTGTATAGTATACAAGCTGTAAAGGCAAAAGCCTTGCCGGCAGAGGAGGGGCTGCATGAAACCGGATGCGTTTGCCATGACTCTGCTGTTTGATTATTACGGCGAGCTGCTGACCGAGAAGCAGAAGACCTGCTTCGACCTGTATTACAATCAGGATCTGTCCCTCAGCGAGATCGCCGAGGAAGCGGGCGTCACCCGTCAGGGCGTGCATGACACGCTGGCGCGGGCAGAGGCCGTTCTCCTGCGCATGGAGGAGAAGACCGGCTGCATTGCCCGCGCGCGCCGCACGCAGCAGGCGCTCGATGAGATCACCGCGGCCGCGCGGACGCTTCAGGGCGTGGCCGGCGCTGAGGACGCGGCGCGGCGGATCCTCTCCGCCGCCGGTAAAATAAAGGAGTAGCTATGGCATTTGAAGGTCTTACCGAAAAACTGTCCGCCGCTTTCAAAAAGCTGCGCGGCAAAGGCCGCCTGAGCGAGGCCGACGTCAAGGAATCGATGCGCGAGATCCGTCTGGCGCTTCTGGAGGCCGACGTCAGCTATAAGGTCGTCAAGGACTTCATCAAGCGCGTCACCGAGCGCGCCGTGGGCGCGGATGTGCTCGAAAGCCTGACGCCCGCGCAGATGATCGTCAAGATCGTCAACGAGGAGCTGACGGCCCTGATGGGCAGCGACAACCAGAAGATCCGCATGGCCTCTCAGCCGCCCACGGTCGTCATGATGGTGGGTCTTCAGGGCGCGGGCAAAACCACCAACACCGGTAAGCTCGCAGGGCTTTTCAAAAAGCAGGGCAAAAACCCACTGCTGTGCGCGTGTGACATCTACCGTCCCGCCGCCATCAAGCAGCTTCAGGTCGTTGGCTCGCAGGTCGGCGTACCGGTCTTTGAAATGGGCCAGACCAACCCCGTCGATGTGGCAAAGGCCGCCATCGCGCACGCCGTCCGCCACGGAAACGACATGGTCTTCCTCGATACGGCAGGCCGTCTGCATGTGGACGAGGCGCTGATGGACGAGCTGAAGAACATCAAGGCCGCCGTCAAGCCCAACGAGATCCTGCTCGTGGTCGACGCCATGACCGGTCAGGACGCGGTGAACGCCGCGCAGACCTTCAACGACTACCTCGACATTGACGGCGTCATCCTCTCGAAGCTCGACGGCGACGCAAGAGGCGGCGCGGCGCTTTCCGTCAAGGCCGTGACCGGCAAGCCCATCAAGTTCATCGGCGTGGGCGAAAAGCTCGACCAGATCGAGCCGTTTCATCCCGGCCGCATGGCCTCGCGCATCCTCGGCATGGGTGACATGCTGACGCTCATTGAAAAGGCGGAGGCGGCGTTCGACCAGAAAAAGGCGGAGGAGCTTGAAAAGAAGCTCCGCACCAACAAATTCACCCTCGCAGATTTCTACGACCAGCTTGTCCAGATCAAGGGCATGGGCAGTCTGGAGGACATCGCGGGCATGATGCCCGGCATGAACATGGGCGCGCTCAAGGGCGCGGCGGTCGATGAAAAGGCGCTCTCCCGCACCGAGGCGATCATCCAGTCGATGACGCCGTATGAGCGTGAGAACCCCGCCGTTCTCAACCACAGCCGCAAGCGCCGCATCGCGGCAGGCTCCGGCGTCAAGGTCGAGGACATCAACCGTCTGCTCAAGCAGTTCGACATGATGAATCAGATGATCAAGCAGTTCTCCGGCCCCGGCGCTTCCAAGAAAATGAAGCGCATGAGCAAGCTCGGCGGCTTCCCCGGCATGCCCGGCATGTAAACACATCGTTTCAGCGTATCGCTTTACGAAATATATTGATTGAGTTATTTTTTGGAGGAAACATCAAATGGTCAAGATCAGACTCAGAAGAATGGGCGCTAAGAAGAACCCCTACTACCGCATCGTTGTCGCCGACTCGCACTTCCCGCGCGACGGCCGCTTCATCGAGGAGATCGGCACCTACGATCCGCAGAACAACTCTGCCGTGACCGTTGACGCCGAGAAGGCAAAGCAGTGGATCAAGAACGGTGCTCAGCCCACCGACACCGTCCGCGGCCTGCTCAAGAAGGCAAACGTCCTGTAAGAACCGGAGAATCGACATGAAAGAGCTTTTGCTTTACATGGCAAAGAGTTTGGTCGATGATCCCGAGCGTGTTGAAGTCCGTGAGATCGAGGGCGAAGACGGCGGCACCACCCTGGAGCTGCACGTCGCACCCGAGGACATGGGCAAGCTGATCGGCCGTCAGGGCCGCATTGCCCGCGAGATCCGCACCATTGTCAAATCGGTCGCCCAGCGCACCGGGCAGAAGGTCACGGTCGAAATCGTAGACTGAACCGAACGCTCCGCCATCCGGGAGCTGTCATAAAACAGGTTTTGCAGATCCGACTTGAAATGAAGACAGCTGCCGCTCAGGCTGCTGCAAAAGGATATGTGCCTTTTTGGGGCACATATCCTTTTGTTTTTCGGTTGGTATATTGACATTTGTGGCGTGTCCGTGTATACTTTTACCAGAAAAAGCTGCGGCTTTCAGCTGTTCGGGGAATCGCACCCCGGCACCTGGAAGGCTCGCGGCTTTTTGCTGTCCGTCCGCGCTGTCCGCTTTTCGCCGCGATTGCAAACCGTCCGGCGGCATGATAAGATATTCCCAGAGGTGATGGCATGGAAAATCGTCAATTTGAGGGGATGCTCGCCACGGCGCGCGCATGGCTGGCGGAGCACACGCCGCAGGACCTTGCGGATAAAACGGGCGCACGGCTCTCAGGCGGCGCGCTGCGGCTGAAAACGCTGGGGCAGGAGGTTTCCGTCCGGCTGCCCGAGTGCGACATCCAGCCGCCGCTTTCCAAGTGGCACACGCTGACGCTGCTGCACTACCTCCATCTGAGCGACGGCACACCGCCGACCGGAAGAACGATCACCTTCTCCCAGCACAAGGACGGACTGATCCGCGGCAGCGGCCTTGACCGCAATGCGGAGCTGATCATCCGCCGCGACCTCGGCGCGCTTGCACCGGAGGAGCTGGTGCGCCGGTGCAGACTGCTCGGCGCGGAGCTCGTGCCGTCCAATGCCGACCTCTGCGCACGCTTCGACTTTGCCCCGCACTATCCCCTGTGGCTGAAGGTCTGGTTTGCGGACGAGGAATTTCCCGCCTCCGGCCGCCTTCTGCTCGACGAGAGCGCACCGCACCACCTGACGATCGAGGACGCCGTCACACTCGGCTCGCTGGTTCTCGACCGCCTCACCGGTGCGCAGCACTGGTCGGCATAAGGCGTTTTGCTCCGCATCTGCGCGGAGTAGATTTGAGTGAACAGATACAGAGGAGCTTTGGAAATGAACGAAACCCTGTTGGAGATCCTGCGCAGCTTCCGGCTGGACGCCGCGCCCGTGTCCTGTGAGCCGTATGGCTGCGGACATATCAACGCCACCTATCTGGTCAAAACGGAGCGTGGCAGACGCTACATCCTGCAAAAGATCAACCATCACACCTTCCGTGATGTCGCGGGGCTGATGGAAAATGTCACCTCCGTCACGGACTTCCTGCGCGCCAGAGCGCACGACCCGCGCGGCGTCCTGACGCTCGTGAGAACGACCGGCGGCGCAAGCTATCTGCACGCAGAGGACGGATACTGGCGTGTCTGCGATTTCGCAGAGGACACGCTCTGCCTCCAGCAGCCCGAGACGGACGAGGATTTTTACCAGAGTGCCGTGGGCTTCGGCACCTTCCAGCAGCTGCTTTCCGATTTTCCGGCGGAAACGCTCCATGAAACCATTCCGAATTTCCACAACACGCCCGACCGCTATCGGGCGTTTCTGGAGACTTTGGCGCGCGACCCCATGCAGCGGGCCGCGCAGGTTCAGCCTGAAATTGAATTTGCGCTGGCGCGGCAGGCGGAAATGGGTGCGATCCAGCACGCATTGGACGCGGGCGAGCTGCCGCTGCGCGTCACGCACAATGACACGAAGCTCAATAACGTCCTTCTGGACGCAAAAACGCGCAAGGCGCTGTGCGTCATTGACCTCGACACGGTCATGCCCGGCTCGAGCCTCTATGACTTCGGTGACGCCGTCCGCTTCGGCGCGGCAACCGCTGCGGAGGACGAGACTGATCTCTCCAAGGTGGAGCTGAGTCTCGACCGCTTCCGCGTCTTTACGCGCGGTTATGTCCGTGCCTGCCCCGGCCTGACGGCAAAGGAGCTCGAAATGCTGCCGATGGGCGCAAAGACCATGACGATGGAGTGCGGCGTTCGCTTTTTGACGGACTATCTGGACGGCGATCATTATTTCGCCGTTCACCGTGACGGGCAGAACCTCGACCGCGCCCGCACGCAGTTCAAATTGGTCGCAGATATGGAACAAAAATGGGACGAAATGCAGAAAATCGTTGCCGAAGAGGCAGGCAGGAGGAACATTATGCAGTATTTTGGCATTGAATATTCGATCAAAAACCTGCCCGCGCTCGATGCGGACTTCATTCCGTTCGGCGTGTGGGCAAAGGCGTATCTGAAGGAAGCCAGCCGCCCGTTCAAAATCGCCGTGGAGCGCGAAAACGGCCTTGTTTCCGTGTTTGAAACGAAGCTGCGCGGCGCGGAATTTGCCGAGGCGAATGCGCGCTTTGTCGAGCGCCTTGTGAAGATGCTCCTCTGGTCGGTCGGCGGCTGGCGCGTGTATCTCTGCGGCGACGACGCGGTCGCAAAGCAGATGCAGGACGCATACCGCGTGAGCGGCGCGCGCGAATTTGACGTGGGCTTTATGCAGGATGTCTATGAACGGCCGTTTGAAATTGTGATTTCTGACGAGACACACTTCCCTGCCGCGCACGAGCAGACGAAAAAAGCGGGCGGCCACACGAACGGCTGCCGCATCGGCTTTGACGCGGGCGGCTCTGACCGCAAAGTCTCCGCCGTTGTGGACGGTGAGACCATCTACTCCGAGGAGGTCGTCTGGCATCCCAAAACGAGCGAGGACCCGCAGTACCAGTATGACGGCATTGTCGACGCATTCAAAACGGCGGCATCCAAGATGCCCCGTGTGGACGGTATCGGCGTGTCATCCGCAGGCGTGTTCATCGGCAACGCGCCGATGGTTTCCTCCATCTTCCTCAAGGTCCCGCGCAGCCGCCGCGAAGAGGTCAAGACCATCTTTGACCGCGCCGCGAAGGAGATCGGAGACGTGCCCATCGTCGTTGCCAACGACGGCGACGTGTCCGCGCTCGCAGGCTCGATGAGCCTCGGCGCAGGCTGCGTGATGGGGCTTGCGATGGGCACGAGTGAAGCCGTAGGCTATGTCAACGCCGACTGTAATCTCCTCGGCTGGTTCAGCGAGCTGGCCTTTGCCCCGGTCGATCTGAATGAACACGCCATGCGCGATGAATGGTCCGGCGACCTTGGCGTGGGCTGCAAATACTTCTCGCAGGACGCGGTCATAAAGCTGGCTCCGGCGGCTGGCATCGCACTGGCGGAAAGCCTGACGCCTGCAGAAAAGCTCAAGGAGGTGCAGAAGCTGGCAGAGCAGGGCGTTTCGTATGCGCAGGACATTTTCAAATCCATTGGCGTGTATCTGGGGCATACCCTGTGCCTGTACGAAATGCTGTATGACATCCGGAACCTGATCGTTCTGGGGCGTGTGGCCTCCGGCGTGGGCGGCGATCTGATCGTCGCGGAATGCCAGCGTGTTCTAAGCGAAGAATATCCGGAGCTTTCTCAGAAGCTCCGCGTCATGCTGCCGGATGAGAACTTCCGCCGCGTCGGCCAGTCGATGGCGGCTGCCAGCCTGCCGGAGTTCTGAGCGCATCACGCCTCCCATTCAGGCGCGAACTCAGCAGCGCGGCTCGCGTCTGAGCGCTTGTCAAAAATGCCTTTTGACAAATTCAAAAGGGGCTGGCACCCGCCATCCCCTTTTTCTGCGCGCAAAATGCCGCAGCCGTGCTTATTTCTGAAGCCGCTCCAGACTCGCCGCGAGCTTGCGGTTGCCGGTCTCGTAATCCCGCACGGCATCAAGCACCTGCTCGCAGGCCTCGCTGTCGCCGGTGTGGGAGAGCTTGTGCGCCAGCTCCTTGAGCTCGTCCGTGTGCGAAACGTTGTGCCCGACCATGTAGCGCATCAGCGCAACCAGCTCGTCACGCGGCGTGGCGGCGTGCGCGTGGTCGTGCGCGTGCTCATGGTCATGCGTATGCTCATGGTCGTGCGTATGCTCGTGGGTGTGCGTATGCGTGTGCTCGTGGGTATGGCAGCAGTCGTGATCGTGTTCCAAATGCATGTTGTTACCTCCTGATAATTCTTTCAGCGCAAAAACGCGGCGTTTTCTTCCCCAAGAAACGCCGCGCTTTCGTTTTAGGATTGGATTGGGATCAGTTATGATCTGTGTTGGTTGTATTGTATCAGACCGCAAACGTTTGCGGAAGCTCCCCGGGGGGATTTTTTTGCGCTGTTTTTTCTCGAATTTCTATCCCCGCATGGGGTTTCCGGCGCAGAAATGTCTCATTTTCCACACTTCAAAACCTCCCCGCGGGGTTCTGTCCCCCTGCATTTTCAGGCAAAACAGCCAAAGAAGCCATTCTGAATTTGTGTGTTTTCACATTTTCTCCCACAAAAACCTCCCCGGGAGCTTTTTCTCCCCCCATCCATCGCGCTATACTGATCGTATCCGAAAATGGCGTAAAAAGCCAAAAAAGGGGAGGAAAAACAACGAAAGGGGCGCTGTTTTTGGACTTTCGGCATTTTTATGCAACGTTTTCCAGGCATTCCGGTAGATACTTCCCGTTTCCGAGCACAAATTGCGTGCGTTTCCCGGAACGCCGAAGGGCACTTCTCCCCTTGCCTGGAAGCATTTCTGATTTTTCACCGTTTGCACAAAAAGCTGCCCCTATTTTCATCTAAAGCGCCAGTATTTCCCGCGCATTTGCCCCAAAAACGGCGCAATCCGCCGTATTTCCCCCTATAGGGCCCGCCGGAAGTCACGTTTTTTCTGCAACTGGAAAAAAATCGTCTTTGGAGAGGCTTGCGGGACGGCGCGAAATTTTGTAGAATACAAAGAGCGAAAGGCGGTGATGCACATGGACGGCCACGAACTGGAACAGATTCCTGCGCACGACCATTCGCATCCACACGACCACGATGCGGACGGCCACAGCCATCCGCATCGCCATGAAAACACAAAATACGTCCAAAACCGGCTGGCGCGCGCCTCCGGTCATTTGCAGCATGTCCGCGCGATGGTAGATAGCGGAGAGGACTGCTCAGACGTGCTGATGCAGCTTTCCGCCGTCATCGGCGCGCTGCAATCCATCGCCAAGGTGATCCTGAAGGACCATCTTGACCACTGCGTTGTAGACGCGGTACAGTCGGGCGACACACAGACGCTCGACGATTTCAAAAAAGCCATCGACCGCTATATTCGCTGAGGAGGAACGCTATGATCGACAAGAATTTTGACCCGTGGAAACGAGTTCGTGACTTCAGCCCCGAAGCGCTGCTTCAGGAAAGCAGCGATCTGGTGCAGTGGCCGATCAAGCTCTACAAAGCGCCGAAGCTCTCGCCTTATTACCATCACGGCCACCTGCTCGTGGCGGCGGACTGCTCCGCGTTTTCCTATCCTGGCTTCCACGATACGCTTTCCAAGGGCCGCGTGCCGCTGATCTGCTGCCCGGAAAACGATTTTGACATCACGGTAAAGCTGGCGGAGATCTTCAGCCTCAACGACGTTGCAAGCGTCACCGTCGTCACGATGGACAAGCCCTGCTGCGCCGATCTCAAGGACATGGTGCTCCGCGCCGTCAAGCAGAGCCATATGCCCATTCCCGTGCAGGTCACGCACCTGTTCGTGGACGCCGAGGAGGTCGATTGAGCTGCGAGCGTTTGGTGCAGCCTGCCGCGACGGGCTGACCCGGACGCCTCTTCTTCCACGTCACGGCTCTCTCCGGAGGAATTTCTGACGCGCTGCATCGTTTACTTCCGCATCCTCGGAATGGCGGACTCCGCCTCCGAGGCATATCTCCGCAAGTTTTTTCGGCAAAACGCCGCAGACGGCGTCCTCACGGAGCAGCCGCACCTCAATCTGGCACTTCTGTCGTGGGCGCCCGCCCGCGCCTGCCCCGCGCAAGGCTCTGATATGACAGCCCCAATGTTCCCTGTTTGACTCAGGATCCCGCAGGGTTCCTGTCAATAAACTCGGCATACTGCCAATTATTGTTGTTTGCGAGGAGAAAATTATGACCAACGTGAAACCGGATCAAGCAGCGCTTACGAAAAGACCCCTTGTCAAAAAAGCCGTCAGTGTGGAGGCCTTTGTCTTTCTGCTTCTGTTCTTCGGCTTTTGGGCTGTGCTTGGGCACAAAATGGGCACGGTCAATCTGATGAGCACCCTGATGAATACCGCCTACGATCTTCTGATCTCCACGGTGTTCTACATTATGGCGATCTCCGTCGTGGCCGGCGCCGTCGCAGAGCTTTTCAATGAGTTCGGCGTCACGTCCCTTCTCAACCGCATCCTGTCCCCGCTCATCAAGCCCGTTTATGACCTGCCCGGCGCGTCCGTGGTCGGCATTTTCGCCTGCTTCTTCTCGGACAATCCGGCGATTCTGACACTCGCTGACAACAATGCGTTTAAGCGGTATTTCAAAAAGTATCAGGTTCCGCCGCTGACCAACATCGGAACGAGCTTCGGTATGGGTCTTGTCATCATTGCGTTTATGGTCGGCGTGAAGTCGCCGGTCGGCGAGAGCTTTGTCTCTGCCGCCGCGATCGGCTTTGTCGGCGCGGTGATCGGCTCGATCGTGAGCACGCGCCTCATGTCGCATTACACGAAAAAGAAATTCGGAACCGAGGAGCCTGCCGTTTCCGGCGAATGCACCGACAGCTATGACATGGTTCGCGAGCGCCTCGTCCGCGAGGGCAGCATCGGCGGCCGCATCCTTTCCTCCCTGCTTGAGGGCGGCAAGTCCGGCGTCAAGATCGGTCTGGATATCATTCCGGGCGTGCTCATCATCTGCTCGGTCGTCATGCTTCTGACCTTCTCCGAGCCGGCCGGCGGCTACACCGGCGGCGCCTACGAGGGCGTGGCCTTCCTCCCGTGGGTCGGTGAAAAGCTCAGCTTTATCCTGACGCCTCTGTTCGGGTTCTCCTCGCCGGAGTCGATCTCCGTGCCGATCATGTCGCTCGGCGCAGCCGGTGCGGCGATCTCCGTTGTTCCGCGTCTGGTGTCCGAGGGACTGGCACATGCGAATGACATCGCTGTGTTTACGGCGATCTGCATGTGCTGGAGCGGTTATCTGAGCACCCACATCGCCATGCTCGAGGAGCTCGGCTACCGCGAGCTCAGCGGAAGGTCGATCCTGTACCACACGATCGGCGGCCTCGTTGCCGGCATCAGCGCAAACTGGATCTTCAAGCTCATCATGCTCATCTGATCCACATTTTCTGACATACAAAGCGCTCTGAGATCTCAGTATCTCAGAGCGCTGAGCTTGTCAAAAAGTCTTTTTGACAAGCTCTCAAACGCGAACCGCAGAGCTGGGTTCGCGTTTGAAAAGGCTGCGCGATGCGGCGCGCATAATTTGTGCGCGGTTTGCGCACAAATTCCACACTTGCATCGCGTAGTGTGTTTTGTCCGATGTACACGCCACCGGACAAAACAAATTGACATTTTATTCGCGCCTGCGGGCGCGAACTCTACGAGGTTTTTTGACAGTCTGAAAGCGCTCTGAGATTTCAGGATCTCAGAGCGCTTTTGTCTGCATTGGGTACTATTCTTCGCACTCGATGTAATACACGCTTAACAGCAGCTCCAGAAGCCCCGCCTCGTCGATGTCGTACTGCACATAGTTGTCTGCGCTCATTCTGACCTCGCCCGGGACGGTCCGGATCTCCGGCGCGATCGTCATGTTGGCAGCCGCCGTGGCAAGATAGAGCATTTCACCGGTCGTGAGGTCGGTCACGACCTCATTTTTGATGCTGTTGTAGATGTCCAGAATGCTCTCCGGATTTTTCTTGATCTGCTCCATCGCCTTTTTCATCAGCGCCTTCACATATTGCTTCTGGCGCTCCATGCGGTTCAGGTTTCCCTGCGGTGTACGCTCTCTGGCGCGGATATACCGCTCCGCCATCCTGCCGTCCAGCGTCACCTCCGCCCCCTTCTGCATGGCAGGGTCCTTATAGTCGAGATCCTCCAGGATCGTGACGCGCACGCCGCCGACCGCGTCGTTGAGCGCCCGCAGCCCGTTGAGATACAGCGCCGAGCAGGATCTGATCGGCAGCTCGCTCATGATGCGGCTGACTGCATCCTTTGTGATCTCACAGCTTTTTTCCTTTCCCTCTCCGTAGGAAAACGCCAGCGCCAGCTGCCCGTATGCGCGGTCGCGCTCCGTCCCGTCCGGGTTCAGGCGCTGAAATTCGCACATCGTATCGCGCGAAAGGGAGATCAGCGAGATGCGGTTGCTGCGGAAGTCCATCGCCGCCAGCATGATGACGTCGCTGAATGCATGCACATTGCAGCTCCCGTCTGACTGCTCCGGCGTGTAGGAGTCGATGCCGAGCAGCAAAAATGTCTGCACCTCGTCGTTGAAGCGGTATCGCTTCCCGTCCACCAGAACGGTGTTGTCGTCCTGCAGGGTCAGTCTCGGCGGCTGTTTGTCCTGCGGGGCATCGGTTTCTTCCTCCGTCTGCGTTTGCGGCGCAAACGCCTCCAGATTCGGCGCGGCAGCGCCCTTGCGGAGATTTTTTCCGCTGAGATACACATGCACCGCCAGCGCGCTCATCCCAGCGGCCAGAACAGCCAATATGCAGACGAGCACGCGCCACACGCGGCTGCGCCGGTTTTTCCGCTTCTGTGCAGCCGCCTCCGGCTGCTCCGGGTCTTTCTGTTTCAGCTTTTGTCCCCGATCCTGCGGCATTGGCTCACTTCTCCCCTTCCGTCCCGGCCGCGGCCGGATGCACCGCCTCCAGCCGTCCCATGACAAGGTAGCGCCGGCTCTTGTCCTGCTCGAAGCAGGTGGAGAGCGCAAGAACCTTGTCTCCGGGCGCAGGCATACCGTCCTCGTCAAAATGGCTGTTCTGCGGGTCGGCGATCTCGCGCACCGTATTGAAAAAGCCCGTAAAAATCACGGGATCTGAAAAATCATAATAATAAAGCAGGTGCTCCGAGCCATGCACGAACGCGGCAAACACGCGGTACACATACATAGCCGACGGCGTGTAGACGATCATCCGATCGTGCGTGTCAAAATAGTCCTGCTCCGCGTAGCTGTTGAGCTCATGAAACGGCCCCGGCTGACCGAGAACCGTCCCGTGCCCGTAGAGAATCGTCACCGGCGCGTCAAAGCTGCGGTCGTTGTAGGTCTCCTGTGAAAAAACCGCGCCGCACATGTAATATTCCCCGTGGGCATTGTGCGCGTTGTAGTACAGATCGTCGCCGGGATGCTGCAAAACCGGCGCATCGACCTGCGTATCCGGCAGCTCGAGCCATGCGTAAATATCCGGCGAGACCTGCGCAAGCTGTGCAAAATCGACCGGAATCTCCACCGGCTGCGGCTGCGGCGGCTCCTCCGGCTCCGGCTCCGGCGCCGGCTGCTGCGGCGCCTCCTGCCGATGCGCCTTATCCGCCTGCGGCGGCTGCGGCGTTGCGGGCGCGGGTCTGACCTGCTGGGTCAGCGCAGCCTCGCTTTGGGAGCCCCGGTAATATCGATAAAGAAACACACCGCACGCCGCGCAGATCAGCACACAGAGCGTCCCCACGGCGATCAGAATGTATTTCCCCGCTTTTTTAGGCATCGAATGCTTGCCTCCCATCCAGAATCCAAATCATAACCACCGGCCGTGCCGGTGGTTTGCACAGGCCCCCTTGGGGCCTATTACCAGCCGAACCTATAGGTTCATCGAATCTTCTTTCTACTGCATGATGCGCCCTACTGCTATTGAAATAGCGGCTTGGCGCATTTTGCTTTTCGTTTCTCCCTGGTTATCCGTCTTTTTGAATCACACCTTATCGCCCGCTTTCCAGACTTGTTCCTCGCTTCGCTCGGATATTTTTTCTGGGCATAGCTAAAGCTTTTTGGAACCACCGGCATTGCCGGTGGTTTTCTTTATACAAGAAGGCCGGCGTCCCAAATGTTCCGATTCAGGACGCCGGCCGGCTTGCCGGGCGATTATCTGGCAAAAGCCTTCTTGAACGCGGCCGACGCTGCGAAAAGGCACGCCGCCATTCCGATGGCAACCATGAGAAGCCCTCCGTTCATGCCGGTCTGCGGGGACTGGACTGTCGGGTCGGTGACGATCTCCACCTTTTCATCCGGGCTGGGGACGCCCGCTGCGTAAACAGCGGCCGACAGAAGTCCAATCATCAGAATGCAGACGAGCATCCATGCAACAATACGTTTCACTGTGATTCCCTCCTTCCTGAATACGGATTCTATAGTACCGGTTTCCCAGGATACTCAAGCTCCGGCGTGCCTCACACGCCGTCCTTCCTCCAGACCGTTCTGTTCACGATGCCCGTGCAGCTCTGGATGATACGGGTGACCTTCATCGACACATTCTCCGCGGCATAGTCCGCCACCGGCGTGCCGAGCGTGCCCTCCTCCTGCATCCGTACAGCCATCTCTACGGCCTGTATCAGCGCCTCCGCGTCAATTCCCGCCAGCACGAAGCAGCCCGCGTCCAGCGCCTCCGGGCGCTCCGTGGACGTCCGGATGCTGACTGCCGGGAAGGGCTTCCCGACGGAGAGGAAGAAGCTGCTCTCCTCGGGCAGCGTTCCGCTGTCGGAAACGACCGCAAAGGCGTTCATCTGAAGGCAGTTGTAGTCGTGAAAGCCCAGCGGTTCATGCGCGATCACACGGCTGTCCAGCCGGAAGCCGGTGGCCTCGAGGCGTTTTCTGCTTCTCGGGTGGCAGGAGTAGAGGATCGGCAGATCGTATGCCTCCGCCAGCGCGTTGACCGCCGTAAAGAGCCGGAAGAAATTGCGGTCGGTGTCGATGTTCTCCTCCCGGTGGGCCGAGAGCAGGATATACCGCCCTTTTGTCAGCCCCAGCCGCCTGTGGATGTCGCTTTGTTCGATGCTTCCGAGATTTGCGCGCAGCACCTCCGCCATGGGGCTTCCCGTCACAAAGGTGCGCTCCTTCGGAAGCCCGCACTCCATCAGATAGCGGCGCGCGTGCTCCGAGTAGCAGAGATTGACGTCGCTGATGATGTCCACGATGCGGCGGTTCGTCTCCTCCGGGAGGCACTCGTCCTTGCAGCGGTTGCCCGCCTCCATGTGAAAGATCGGAATGTGCAGCCGCTTTGCGCCGATCACGGACAGGCAGGAGTTGGTGTCGCCCAAGACCAGCACCGCGTCCGGCTTGAGCTGCGCCATCAGCTTGTAGGAGCGCTCGATGATGTTCCCGATCGTCGCGCCGAGATCGTCGCCCACGGCGTCGAGATAATAGTCCGGCGCACGAAGGCCGAGGTCGTCAAAAAACACCTGATTGAGTGTGTAGTCGTAGTTCTGACCGGTATGAACAAGGATCTGCTCAAAATACCGGTCGCAGCAGCGGATGGTCGCGGACAGGCGGATGATCTCCGGCCGCGTGCCGAGGATCGTCATCAGCCTCAGCTTTCCCATTTTTTACACCTCCTCGAAGTAGGTATCCGGATGGTCGGGGTCAAAGGGCTCGTTTGCCCACATGAGCGTCACCAGCGCCTCCGTCCGGCTCAGATTGATGATGCTGTGCGTATAGCCCGGCAGCATGTGAACAGCCTGAACATGCGCGCCGCTCACCTCAAATTCGATCACCTCGTCCGAGCCGATCTGCCGCTCCCGGATCAGGCCATGTCCGGCGACCACCATAAAAAACTCCCACTTGCTGTTGTGCCAGTGCTGTCCCTTGGTGAGGCCCGGATTTGTGACGTTGACGGAGATCTGACCGCAGGCAGCGGTTTTCAGAAGCTCCGTGAAGCTGCCGCGCGCATCCACGTTCATTTTGAGCGGAAATGCGATCCTTTCAGGCGGCAAATTGGATAGATATGTGCTGTAGAGCTTCTTTGCGAAGCTGTTTTCCGGAATTTCCGGAAGCAGGAGCGTCTGCGGCTGCTCGCGGAAGCGCCGGAGCAGGCGGACGATCTCGCCGAGCGTCACGCGATGGCTGACGGGAACGCGGCAGTAGGACGCCGACACCCGATGCGGCCGGCCCTCCATCGCGTCAAGCATCTCGTCGATCACATCGTCAATATAGCTCAGCTCCAGCTCCGTCTCCGGGTCGGAAACGGTGATGGGCAGGTCGCGCGCGATGTTGTGGCAGAATGTCGCGACCACGGAATTGTAGTTGGGGCGGCACCACTTCCCGAACAGGTTCGGCAGCCGGTAGATCAGCCCCTCCGCACCCGTTTGCTCACTGTGGCTTTGCAGCAGCCTCTCCGCCGCCCGCTTGGACATGCCGTAGGGGCTGTCTGCGCAGCGCCCCGTCGGGCTCGCCTGAACGGACGACGCCAGCAGCACCGGGCAGCGGTTCCCGCTCCGCCGGAGCTGCGCGAGCAGCGACCGCGTAAGCTCCGTGTTTCCCGCCGCAAATTCCTTCGGGTCCTGCGGCCGGTTCACGCCCGCCAGATGCACCACGAAATCGGCGCTCCGGCAGAACTCCTGCAGTTCCTCCGGTTTGGTCTGCCGCGTGCAGAGGAAAATTTCATCGATTTGCAGCGCAGGACGCGTTCTGTCCCTGCGGTCCCGGATCGTGTACAGGCGCTGCGTCAGATTTTTACCGACAAATCCGTTTGCGCCGGTGATGAGCACGTTCATCAGCACGTCCCTCCGAACAGCTTCAGCTTTCGCAAAAGCGCCTTCATCTCCTCCACATCCAGCCGGTGCGTGTTGTGGGAGGTATACTGCTCGAGCTTGCCGAACTCCGGGTTTCCCTTGCTGAAATAGTTGTCGTAATTGAGATCGCGGTTGTCCGCCGGGATGCGGAAGAAGCCCGGCAGTTCCTCGGCGCGCGCCATCTCCTCCGCCGTGACGAGCACCTCAAAGAGCTTTTCGCCGTGACGTGTACCGATGGTCGCCGCACCCAGCGCCGAGCCCTTCAGCTCCAGCACCGCCTGCGCCAGCGTCCCGATGCTTGCCGCGGGCGCCTTTTGTACGAACAGGTCGCCCTGCTCGCCGTGTTCAAAGGCGTAGAGCACAAGCTCCACTGCATCCTCCAGCGTCATCATAAAGCGGGTCATGGCGGGATTTGTGACGGTCAGGGGCTTTCCCTCGTCGAGCTGCTGGCAGAACAGCGGAATGACCGACCCGCGCGAGGCCATGACGTTTCCGTACCGCGTCAGACACAGCACAGGGTCTCCGGGCAGCATCTGCCGGGAGCGTGCGATCACGTTCTTCTCCATGATGGCCTTGGTCATGCCCATCGCGTTGATGGGATACGCCGCCTTGTCCGTGGAGAGAAAAATGGCCTTCTGCACATGGTTCGCCACGCACGCGGAGATCACATTGTCCGAGCCGACCACGTTTGTCCTGACCGCCTCCATGGGGTAAAACTCGCAGGACGGCACCTGCTTTAGTGCAGCCGCGTGAAACACATAATCCACCCCGCGGAACGCGTTTACGATGGAGTTATAATCCCGCACATCGCCGATATAGAACTTGATCTTCCCCGCATGGCGCGGAAAGCGTTCCTGATAGGTGTGGCGCATATCGTCCTGCTTTTTCTCGTCGCGGGACAAAATGCGGATCTCCCGAATGTCGGTCGTCAAAAACCGATCCAGAACCGCGTGACCGAAGCTCCCGGTGCCGCCGGTAATCAGCAGCGTTTTTCCAGCAAATAAGCTCACAAGCCCAACATCCTTTCAAATGATTCCTATACAGGCCGCGCCCTACGGCCCGTCCTTATGCGCAAGCCGGAATATGCCCTCAATTCGTGCAGACACACGACGGCCGATGCGCTCAGCCGCTGCCTCCGTCAGTTTTTTCGCTCCAAGAAGCGCCGACACACGCTGACGAAGATATTCCAGCGCACCGCAGCCGCAAAACACCGCCAGCGCCATAGCGAACAGCATCGGGATCAAGAACGGACTGTGTGCATACGCCGCAGGGCGCAGCCACCGCTCCCAGAGAAGCGGTCTTACCTCCGGCTGCTCGTGGATCAGATACACGCCAAAGGTGAGCGAGGACAGCAGCGGCGCAGCACTCCGAACGATTTTGCCCGAAATGTGCAGCCCTTCAAAAAAGCGAAACAGGCAGGCGGAGGCCACGACCATCGTGACGGAGCTATACGACAGGAACATGTTTTCGCCCATTGTCTTTCCGGCGACCCTGTTTGTAATCCACGCCATTGCAAGCTTCCACGCCGCGGCAAACAGGCACACGGCGCAGTACCCCAGCAGATACTGTCTCTGCGTTCTTCTGGCAGGATAGCGCCGGAAATACGCCGCGATCATATACAAATATGCAAAGAAAAGCGGATCGTAGCTGTCTGTCGCGGTAAAACGCTCCCAGAAGCACAGATTTTGAAGCGCAATATAAATGATGAAAAAAACTGCAAGAAACACCGCGTGCTGGCGCCGGCTCATAGCACGGGCCGCGGCATTCAGAAGCGGCGCCAGCGCATACATCAGAAGATAGGTCGTGACAAACCAGTATCTTTTCTGTGTAAATGGAAGGCAGGCCTTCAAAAACGTCTTGCCTTCGAACGGAGCGCCGCCGATGCAAAGCAGCAGATACAATGCAGCCGACCAGAAAAAAGCCTGCCCCCATATTGCAAAAAATCTGACGGGTCTGAATTCCTGTGTACAGAGAAAGTAGCCGCTCAGCAGCACGAAGCAGTTGACATGCACCGAGAGGAACGCCCGCAGAACGCTCGTCATACAGTCATTGACACTGTTCGGCGTCAGCGCCTGCAATACATGGCCGTGAAACATCGCATGTCCCAAAACGATTAGGAACATGCACAGCACCCGAAGAACATCCAGAGAAACATTCCGCTCGTGTAAGCGGCTCTCACACGGCGTCCGTCCGGCCTCACAAATCACATTTTGCATTTCTCCACCCCATCTTTGCATCCGGGCTTTGCAGCCGGCGGCCTCACGCCTTGAGCGTGGATATCTTTTTCAGATCGTGCAGGAAACGCCTTGCGTTCGGAAGCCCCACGCACAGCACATATCCCGCGCAGACAGCGATCATAACGGCGAGATAGTGCATCTGCGTCGTCTCCAGCCAGCGTCTGGCGGCGGAAAAGACGGCAGTGCCCCCGATGCATTCCAGCGCAAATGTCAGGAGATATTTGCAGTCAAACAGCCCGCGTATAGAGGTGTGCAGCTCCTTTGCGCTGAAATGCAGGATCGTGATTCCCAGACCGAGCGACACCAGAAGCGTTGCCAGCGCAGGCCCGGCGAAGCCCATCAGCCTGTAAAACAGGATGTTCAGAACGAAGTTCGCGGCCAGCCCAAGAAAGCCAAGCCGCATCAGCAGCTTCGTCCTTCCGGACGCAGTCAGGATCAGCGTAATGTTCGCAAAGTGGAAAATATCGCTGACGATGTAGATGCGAAAAACCGGCAGTCCGCTGATATATTTCTCGGAATACAGCAGCCGCATCGCCTCCGGCGCCGCCGCCAGCACGCCGCACGCCAGCAGCGCGGTGGAAATGTAGGAGATCTCCAGATACGCTCTGTACGTCTCCACGGCATCGCCGTATCGCTTTGCTGCGATCTGCCGCGTGATGTGCGGGAGCAGCACCGTCATAAACGCTATGAGCAGAATGTCAAATGGCAGCACCTTGGCGGCGTTGGCGTAGATCGCAAGCGTCTGCGTATCCGAAACCGCCGAGATCAGATACTTGTCCATGTCGCGGTTGAGCGCATTGACAAGCGTAAATACCGCCATCGGTATGCTGTATTTCAAAATGTCCCTTGTCAGGTGAAAATCGCAGGCGGCAAGCCGGATCCGGCAGCCGGAGCGGCTGAGCGACCACAGAAAAAACAGGATCTGCCCCACACTCAAGGCAGCCGCGACCGCAAGGATCAGGCCGACCTGTCTCAGGTACATGCCCGCCGTGACGGCGCACGCCAGCTGCGCCAGCGAAATGACCAGATTTCTGACAGCAAGCTGCCGCGCCTTGCCCACGGAAACAAACAGCACCTGCAAAATGGAAATGCCGTTTTGAAGCAGCGGCAGCACCGCCGCAAACGCCAGATAGCGCCGCAGCTCCGGATTTCCGAAGTATCCGCAGATCGGCTCCGCCAGCAGGAGGATCAGCACGCCCGCAGCCGCTCCGGTGCAGCATTGCAGCGTCAGTATCGTCGCAGCGTATGCCTCCCGCTTTTCCGGCTCCGCTGCGCCGCAGTAATAGAAGTTGATGGCATCGATCAGCCCGAACATCGTCAGAGAGGCCGTTGTCGAGACGATCAGCAGGATCTGCGCATACGTTCCGTATGCGAATGTCGAGAGGTATGTTGACAGCACCCGTGTCGTTACGAGGCTCAGGCACATCGTCATTGCCCTGACCAGTGCCAGCACCGCGGCGTCACCCGCTGCATTGCCATCCATTCGGCGAAGTTTTTTCATGCAAGTCTTCCTCTGTGCCGCGTGTGCTACAGGGCTTCGATCTCCCGCCGCACACGCGCCGCCGTTGTTTCGCGGTCGTGATTTTTCATGCCAAGCTGCCTTGCGCGCTCGGCATAGCCGGCGCGGAAGTCCGGCTCCCGGAGCAGCCTCTCCAGCCCGCGCCTCAGTTCGTCCGGATTTGCGGCTGTGACCGCTCCGTTTTCCCGCCGCAGATACTCTGATGATGTGCTGCCCTCCGGTGCATAGCAAAGGATGGGGCGTCCTGCACATAAATACTGCGCAAGCTTTGTCGAAAAAGCATAGTGCAGCTTGGAGACGATCGCCTCGTCAAAGCTCTCGACATGGATCAGGACATCCGATCTGTCCGAAATGCCGCGAAGCGCCTGCGAGGAAACAAATCCATGATACCGTATGTGCGGATGCTGTTCCAGCCTCGTTTTGTCCTCGCCTTTTGCGTTTCCGTAGACGTCAAGGCAAAGCCCCGCCTCGATCTCCCCCAGCGCATCCGCGACCTGTATGAGCGGCGTCACCCTGCCGACGCCGAGATTTCCAAAATACGACAGCTTCAGCGAGTCATGCGCACGGTACGGCGTGCAGGTGTAGGACGCGCTGTTATACGCGATGATCTGCCCGGTGCGCGGCGGGTACAGCGCCGCGTACCCCTCCAGAAGCGGCAGGCAGTTGAAAATGACGAGCGATGCCTGCGCATGCAGCGCCCGGTAGCGCTGCGCCGCCCGGCGATAATAGGCGCGTTCGATGCCGCTGCGGGTTTTAAGATCGATGATGCGATAGGCCTCCGCGTTATAAAGCACCAGCTTGGCAGAGGTCCTTCCGAGCGTCCGCAGCACAAGCCGGTCCATAAAAAGGCTTTCCCCGACCATATACACAATGACCTCCGGCGCGACCGCGTCGATCCAGCGTCTGAGTTCCCCGTGCCCCCACGGACTGAGCTGCCACAAAATCTCCCGCAGCCACTTCAGCCCAAAATGATATTTGCGTTTTTTTAACCACTGCGGGATCCTGGCGGCATGTGTCTGCGCCGGTTTTTGCGCAGACGGCGCAGCCCGCTCCCGCGCGGCATCCGCCCGAAAAACATGCTCTGTCCGTTTTCCGATCAGCGCCTTCAGCATCTGCATGTCCGTCACACGGAAATACTCGTCCGCGGCAGAAAAGTCCGGCGGCTCCACATCGCAGTAGAATTCCGCTTTTTCCGCACAGCTCCACGCAGAGAGCAGGTTTTTCATCGTGATCCCGTTTGCGTTTTCATCTGAAAAGCCGCTGCGGGAAAACAATAATACCTTGCTCAATCTTTCTCCTCCCCTTGCTCCACTCTCACCCTGTATTTCACCACGCCTGCCGGGTTGCCGCAAACCACAGCGTAAGCAGGGACATCCTTTGTAACGACTGCGGCCGCTCCGATAATGGCTCCATCTCCAATGGTGACGCCGGGTAATATTGTGACACGGCTTCCTAGGTTCATATTATTTAACCGCCCTCTTTCCTTGCAGACAGTCTTTTTGCGGAACCGCGATTGCGATAACAGCGAGGTAAAGCAGCGTATAAACGGAAATAGAGAACATTCCCTGCAACGAAGAAAACAGCACAATGAATACGATCAAGGGGCTGTTGCTGAACAGTCTGGCCGGATAGCAGCCTGCCGCAGACTTTTTCTGCATCCGGACAACCAGCGCTCCAAAGTAGAAAAGGTAGAGCGTCAAGCCGATGGCTCCAACATAATACTGAATTTCCAGAAACAGATTGTGCGTTCCTTTTTTCAAGAGCTGCGCAGACAGCCCCTTTCCAAACAGCATCGTGCCGGGAGACGAGATGATCTCGCGCCAGTATTCTTCAAACATATCCGTGCGTCCCGTCGTCAGCTCACTCACAGAAGACGCGCTCGTAATTCGATAAAGCGTCGTGGCAAACAATGTGTTGGAAAGAATGATCGCCAGAACCACCGTTCCGACGGAAAACGCCGCAGCAAAAATATAACGTCCGGCCCGAAGCAGATAGAAAAAGCATAGCCCCCAATACAGGCAAATGAGAAACAAAAATGTTTTGCTGTATGTCAGCGCGCCAAAGAAAAACATACATACAATTCCCGCCGAAAACAGCGCTTTCGATATATATTTTTTGAAATAGAGCAGCGTAAGCAAAACGATTGCCATGATCACAAGGGACATATAGTAATTGGGGTCGCGAAACAGACCTTGGAAGCGCGTCAGGCTGCTGCCATAATAGGCCAAAACCTCTCTCCCGACAATTGCGGTCATTGCAGATGTTTTTCGGAACACCAGCGCATAAACAGACGACGTTAACACGCTCAGCACAAACGCTCCAATATCCAGAAGGATGGTTTGTGTGTCTGCAAACGAGAGCATACGATGGAAGATGAGCAGCTGGCTGACGCAAAGCACAAAGCCGCTGACCGAGGATTGAATCCGCAGCATCAGATAACACACCAGAAGAAACAATACTGCCATTGCGCTGTCCAGAACCGCTCCATCCCGAACTACAAACCAGAATTCCGCGAGCAGGCTCAAAACAACGACAAGAGAGAATCCTCCCGGAAGCGCGAAAACGGTCGCTACGCTGATCAGGCAGCAGTAGTCCACACTGAAAACACGTTCATCGTATTTCATCAGACGATACATGCACATCAGGAATGCCGCATAATTCAGCAGAGAACTCACAAACGGGGACAAGTAAATGAGCGCCAGAATCACAGAAATACCCTGTATCGGATACGTCAGCCTATCCCGAACCAATTTTCTTCGTTCCATTTTTATGTTCCTATCAGTTTCTCGAGCTGAGACATCGCTTGCTTGTTGTCAATATCCATGCCTTGAATCTGCGAGCGAACCCGCTCCCGCGCACTGCGCCCCCGCAGTATTTCTTCCAAGGCGCTGTTGATCGAATCCTGCGATTGCCCGCATACCCAGCCGCAGCCGCGGCGCAGGATCATTTCCTGCGTGGAGGTCGTGGCGGTGCTCAAAACGGGAAGTCCAAGGCAGCATGCCTCGTCGATCACCATGGGCGCGGCTTCGTGAAAAGACGTCATCAGCAGCAGATCCGCATTGCGCATAAAGCGGTACGGGTTGCTCTGACTTCCGTGGAAGATCACCGCGTCCGCAAGGCTCAGCGTCTGCGCCAGCGCGCGCAGCTCCTGCTCCTTCGGGCCGCTTCCGACGAGGTGCAGCATCGCCGCAATGCCTTGCCCGCGCACGCAGGCAAGCGCGCGGAGCGCGCGGTCGATACCCTTTTCATGCGCAAGCCGCCCGACCATGACGACATGCAGCGCCCCGGCAGGGTAGCAGTACGGCGTCTGCTGCGAAAGCTCCCGGATCTTCCCGTATCGATGAAAATTCGGCACCGCAACGCATCGCTCCGCCAGCTCCGGCATTGCCTGGAGGAAGGCGCTGCGGCAGCCGTCCGAGCACGCGGCGATGCGGTCAAACGCGCGATAGAGCGCATTGTTTTCCTCGCAGTTTGCACCGCATTGCAGATAGTCGCAGTGCAGAAAAGCGATTTTCCGCGCCGCGTGAACCTTCTCCAGCACGAACTCGTTGACCCCGCCGTAAAAGCGGCGTCGGTCGCCGTTCTGCAAATACGAAATGGCGCAGTCATACTGCGATTCCAGCGGTTTTTGACTGCGCAGCAGCTGCGGCATCACTGCCCTGCGCCCGCGCAGCCTGCATGCCGCCGCCAGCACGCCGCGCGTGAGATACGCCCGGAGATCTCCGGTGCATTCCTTCTGGCTCATGCCGAGATACCGGAACAGAGAATCGCACGTCAGGACATGCACCTGCTCCGGAATGTCGCACATGTACGCGCCGACCGGTGCGAACAGCAGCAGCGTAATATCATATCGGTCCGCAGCGGACCATAAAAGGTTGCACAGACTTTTCTGTACCCCTCCGATTTTCATGTTGTTGTTTACGATCAGGACTTTTTTCATAGCGAATACGGCTCCAGCCGTTTCCCGCCGCGAACGCCCGCAAGCATCAGCCGGATGCGCTTTCGGCACGGAATCTGCGTCTGCTTTTTCACTCTTACCGCAAAATACAGCGCCGCAAGATGGCGCACATGCGGAAACAGGTAGTTCATCAAAGCCCCTTTGTCATAGAAATATTTTTCGTTGCAGCCTGTAAACCAGGTGGACGTGTCTTTTCTGCATGTCCCCAGCACGGCGTCGGTCGAATACACCTTCCGTCCGCTGCGCAGGCAGTCTCTCAGAAACAGCGTGTCCTCTCCCGCGCAGTAGAGACATCCGCCGCCGAAATAGGGGCTGAAGCGGATGCCGGCATCCCGGACGGCGCGCAGCCGCACCGCAGTCACAGCCGCGCCGAAACGCATGGCGTTCCAGAGGTGCCGCCTCCGGCTTCCCGGACGGCGCCGCTCGATGACAACACCTTTTTTTGTATAATCGATCCCGAAGATCAGAACATCCGCGTCGGGATGCGCGGCAAATTCAGAAAGGAGCCGTTCTGGCATGCCGTCTGCATAGGTTACATCATCATCGGCAAACAGCACAAATTCCGCCTCGGCTGCATCGAGCGCGGTGTTTCGGTTGATGCCGACACCGCGCGTGTCCGTGGAGATCATTCTGACCGTTCCGAACGGATAGACCTGCTCGGAAACGGCGTTGTGGTCAGTCTGATTGGCAAGGATTGCGTCGCAGGTGATGTTCATTTTCTCAACAAGGGAAAAATCCGACTGGTGCATCGTCGCGACCAGCACCTGAAGCTGTTTCATCTGTCCTGCACGCTCCCCTCATTTCAACGTGAACAGCGCCGCCTTATGCGCGGGCGGATGCCCGCGCATAAGGCTTTGTGTGTCGATTCGGCTTACCGAATCATTTTTCCGTCTGCACCAAAGGTGTAAAGTCCCGCGGGCAGCAGACCGTTGGTCAGCGTGACCCAGTAGCTTCTGCCGTGCACGACCTCGCAGTTGGAGGTCTTGACGTAGTAGTAATCGCCGCCGAGCCGGATAAGACCCGCTCCGGTCAGGACGCCGTCCACATAGTAGTAGAGGCTGCCGTTTTCCGCCACGATGCCGTTTTTCACTTCCGGATCGGGTTCGGGCTTCGGGTCGGGATCGACCGTGGGCGGGTCGATCATCTTACCGGTCTCGTCAAAGGCATACTGTCCGACCGGCAGCAGACCGTTGGTCGCCGTGACCCAATAGGATTTCCCGTGAACGACCTCGCCGGTGGAGGTCTTGACGTAGTAATAATCGCCGTCGATCTGGATAAGACCCGCTCCGGTCAGGACGCCGTTCTCGTAGTAGTAGAGGCTGCCGTTTTCCGCCACGATGCCGTTTTTCTTTTCCTGCTCCTCCGGGAAGACGATCTTGCCCTCGTTGTCGAAGTTGTAGATGCCCTCGTCCAGCAGACCGTTCGTCTTGGTGACCCAGTAGGACTGATTTCGCACAAATGCGCCGGTCGAGGTCTTGGCGTAATAGTAATAATCGCCGATCTTCATGAGGCCGTTTGCAATGATCACGCCGTCCACGCAGTAGTAATAATGCTGAGAGACCGCATCCCAATAGATTCCGTTCGGGCATCCGGTGAAATGCACGATCACGCCGTTTTCATCGAAGGGATAGTGGTTTCCTTCCGGCAGTGCATATCCATTGTTTTTCGCAACAACATATTCTCTCGTTTCTGCGGTCGCCTTATATGCCTTTCCGTCCGCACCGAAGTAATAATAGTTGACCTCGTCGTTCTCCTTGACAACGCGCTTCAAACCGGCTTCTTCTTCGATGATGCCGCTGTTCAGCCAATAGGTGTCCGCGCCGACATCATAAACACCGGTGACGTTCTTCTGGAACACACCGTTCGCGTCAAAGACGCAGCGTGCTTCCTCTGCCGCGCCCTCTGGCGTCAGCTTATGAATACCGGTGGCGGCATAGCCGGTATCGGTGTCAAGATAATAGGTCTCGCCGTCAATTTCCGTCCAGCCGGTCCTTTGCAGCTCGCCGTTCTTGTAATACTGCCGTCCGTTCTCGTCTGTGAGCCAGCCGTTCCAGATCTGCCACTGTGCATAGAGCGTCATGTTGCCTGCCAGCTCCAAAATGGCGCCTTCGTCAGCATAGGTGGCTCCGCTGCCGTCTGCGGCGGTGTTCCAGCCGATGAACTTGTAGTTCTCGCGCGTGAAGGTATTCGCGTTCAGCGCGGTATCGATGCCGACCTCAAAGGTCTGCGCCACCATCTCGCCCACACCGCCATTGGCGTTGAAGGTAATCGTGTAGAACACACGGGCTGTCGCAGAATACTGCGCCGTATAAGTGGCATCCTCTTCAGCAACCACAACCTCCGGACTCCAGCCGGTGAAGGTGTAGCGGTAGTTCTCGTCAGGAGCCTTATCTGTGCTGCCGGTGAAGACAGGCATCGTGCCCTTCAGGTAGTCCTCCTCCGCGACGACCACGCCATCGATCACCCATGTGATGTGTGCGCCGGTCTTGGGGATTTCCGTGCCCTTTTCGATCAGCTCGCCGCAGACGGTACAGTATTTGTCGCCGGTATAGCCGGGCGTCGTAAGCGTCGCTTCGACCGCATTGCGAATCTCCTCGGTGTGTCCCTTTGCGGGGATGACCTCCTGCGCAACGATGATCTCGTTGCAGACGGAGCAGTGCTTGCCCTCGGTCTTGCCGGGTTCGGTGCAGGTCGGCTCAACTGCCGGGTCGATGACCACGGTGTGGCCCTTTGCGGGAATCTCCTCCTGCGCAACAAGAACCTCACCGCAGACAGAGCAGTGCTTGCCCTCGGTCTTGCCGGGCTCGGTGCAGGTCGGCTCCACCGCCGGGTCGATGACCTCGGTGTGGCCCTTTGCGGGAATCTCCTCCTGCGCAACGATGACCTTATTGCAGACGGAGCAGTGCTTGCCCTCGGTCTTGCCGGGTTCGGTGCAGGTCGGTGCAACCGCCGGGTCGATCACCTCGGTGTGGCCCGTTGCAGGGATTTCCTCCATGCCGGAGAGGATTGCCGCACAAACGGAGCACTTCGTACCGGCTGTATGACCAGCCTCGGTGCAGGTAGCGGGTTGTTCCGCAACTTCAACAGGGGTATGCCCGGTTGCATCGATTGCTTCGGTCTTGGTTGCATTGCAAACTGTGCAGGTGTAGGTCTTGACACCGGCGTTCTCACAGGTAGGAGAGGTCGTGATCTCGCCCTCATCCCACGTGTGGCCGGTCGCAGGGATTTCGGTCTGCGGAGTGAGCACCACGCCGCAGACGGAGCAGCTGATGCCATCCGTCAGACCCGTTTCGGTGCAGGTCGGCGCCTTGCCCGGCACGATCTCCTCGGTGTGACCCTTTGCGGGAACGACTTCCTGTGCAGCGAGAACCTCGTTGCAGACGGAGCAGTGCTTGCCCTCGGTCTTGCCGGGCTCGGTGCAGGTCGGCGCCACCGCCGGATCGATGACCTCGGTATGGCCCTTAGCCTGAATAGTTTCGCCCTTGGTGATCTCCTTGCCGCAGATGGCGCAGACGGTGTCGCCCGTGTAGCCGTCCTCGGTGCAGGTGGCGTCCGTCTTGTTGATCACCTTGGTGAGAGAATGATTGTCCTCCCACTGGGCGTAAAGAGTGGTGTCCTCGGTTAGATTAACAGTCGCACCATCCGCATAGGAGTCGCCAGTACTGTCAGCCGCCGTATTCCAGTTCAGGAAATTGTAGCCCTTACGTGTAAAAGAGTTTGCGTTCAGTGCGGTATCCGTCTTTGCATTTACGGTCTGTGGGGTCATCGTGCCTTCGACCGGGTATTCCTCGCTGCCGTTGGCTTCAAAGGTAACCGTCAGCTCAATGGGTTCCTCGCCGCCCCATACGCCGTAGACGTAGCGGATGATGTCGCCCGCCTTTGCGGTCGCAGTTTCGGTGTAGGTGCCGTCGGCGTTGTGCAGCTTGGCGGGGGTGATGGGGATGGCCACCGCCTTATTGCCATTTGCATTATACTGATAGGTTGCGGTCGCCTTACCGGGCGTGCCTTGCTGAATGTACTTACCGGTGCCGTTGCTGGAGCAGATATCCGCACCACTCTCGGTGGTATAGATAGCACCAATAGCCGTTACACTGCCGTTCACATCCATCTTGGCATCGACCAAATCGTTGTTAGAACGGTTATATGCCTTGCCCGGCGCATATGCCACCGACTTAAATTTGCAGGGGCCCCAGACAAAGTTGTCGGAGATCCACTCATCGCTGTCATAGAAATAGATCTTCTTTCCGTTTGCGACCGTCAGGCCAGCGCCCTCGGCAATATTGACCTCAACGCCCGCCAACAGAGCCGCATCCTGATTGATGGTCACATTGCCGGACTGAATATTGATGGTAATGTTGTTGGTGATAGGCAGTACGAAGTTTGCAGAGTTGACACTCTGGCCCGCAAGCTTTAGCGACAACGTGTTCAATGCCGCCTCGCCGTTTATCGTAAATACAAGACGGTCTGTCTTTTCATCGTAATCCTTAGTAAAGCTACCGGATTCCACTTTGAACATACCAGTTTCGCCAATGAAATTAATAGCAGTAGTATATGTGGTGCTCATTGCATAAACGCCGCTATAAACCTTTTCGTTGGCGCCGGCATTCAGCGTCAAGGGAACTTCGATGTTTTGCACGAAGTACTGCGAAAATGGGAACACCTCATGGCCCATGCTGGTAGATGCGCTGCCGCCGCGGAAGTCTGCAATCTGATAGAATTCATACACCGTAGCGCCGGATTCCGCCAGAACAGAGCCGCTGCCGGAGATAAAGCCCCATACATAGAGATTACCGCCGTTCTTGACTGTAATGGAGCTGTTATCCGCCATTTTGATGTATCCATAATCACCAACGGGACGTCCCTGCTGACCGCCGCCAGCGGCATAATATCTGCCGCCCAAGCTGATCGCGCCATTGACGGTAATGGACGTGCCTTCGCTCATCGTCAGCGTTCGGAAAGGCTTAGACGTGGGAATCGTCTGAATCGCCGCAGGAGCATCCGTATACAGTGTCCCTGCCGCGTCGAACGGAATCAGCAGTGTAATTCTAGCCGGAATGGTATAGTTTCCGCTGATAGAGCCGTCAGAAACCAGCGTGATCTTGGTTTGGCTGGTTTTCTGCGCATAAGCAACCGCTTTGTTCAGATCATCAAATGGCTGTCCGCCAGTCTCGAAGAGAGCGGCCGTTTTACTTGCGAACCGCGCCGTGATGGTGCAGTTGCTTTCAATGTTCAGGGCTGCCTTGGGGGATGTATTGATGTATTTCCCCTCGGTCACATCGTACCAGCCCATGAACTGATAGCCCACCGCCGGGGTCGCCACTACCTGATAAGCAGTCATGGAGCTTTGCGTGTTGCTATATTCCTCGGTAATGCGTTTTCCGTCTACTGTATAAGTACCGTTTTCAGCAGGCACGAAAGTCGCAGTTGCATTGACATCGCTTACCAGAACCACGTTGGTAAGGGTGATCTTCGTAGCAGCACTGGTGCTGCCAGACTGGATGTATACTTTAACGCTCTCGTTTGCCGCCAGTTCCTTGGTAAACCTGGCACCCGAAGAAACCTCTGTACCATCCACCTGAATTTTTCCGCTGTTCTGCTCAATAGAGTAGTCAAAGGAAAGGGTTGCTTTTATCGACTTCTTATTTGTAATTGTCAGTGTGGATTTATGGGATGTATCGCTGCATGTTCCGCCTGTGCTGGTAGCTGCGCCGATAATGCTCGTACCACTGGCGCTCCATGCGTTATCTGCGTCGCCTGTAAAACTCAGTCCAATGTTCTCGTCGGCTAAGCCTGTCACTGTACCACTGGTTGCTGCAAACGCCGTCATGGAGATGTTCGGCAGCAGTGCAAAGACCATGCACATACTAAGCGCAAGCGAGATCAGTCTCTTCCATGTGCTTTTCATTTCTTCGTTACCTTCTTTCCTCTGCGATTTCTGGCTTTTGTTTCTGCGTAAATGCTGAGCCCCACCACAAACGCGATGACTGCCCAGAGGTGCGAGAGATGGAACAGCATCTCCAAGGAGGACGTCCGGAAGAATTCATTGAAAAAGCGGAATGCTCCGTAGGTCGCCATGTAAAGCGGATACATACCGCCGGGATTCTTGTCCTTGTCCACTCTGGGGATGAGCAAAATCAGCATCACCACGTAATAGAGAAGCTCGGATTCTCTCGTGGGAAAGCGCAGCTGCGTTCCCGGTATGAACAAGCCGGTGCAGCAGCCGCTGAGGATGCAGTTGACCCGTGCGCACATAACCGTGAAGATCATACACGGGGTAAACACATCGCAGACCGCGCCGTAGGGTCGCTTTGTAAGTTTGGCTCCCAGCCAATAGGCCCCCGGCATGAAAAACACGCCGCCGAACAGGCTCATGTTGCCAATGTCTCCGCTTTCCAGAAACGCGAACACCTTCACGCTCAGAACGCCGACAAGCGTGTGCAGCACCGAGCACACGATCAGCGCATACCATCTCATCCGAAGACGCTGCCGCATCCTGTACAGCCAGAACATGTTAAACAGTGTTCCAAGAATCAAGAGCAGCAGCAGGCTGTGTTCTCTCAGCCAGATCCACACAAGATTCAGCAGACTCTCCTCCTTTTCTTCCTCTCATTGTCCGTGGGGTATGGCACTTTTCGCACCATACCCCATGGCCCGACCTTATTTATCTCACCATCTTGCCGTCATCCGCGAAGTTGTAAAGTCCCGCGGGCAGAAGGCCGTTGGTCAGCGTGACCCAGTAGCTTCTGCCGTGCACGACCTCGCAGTTGGAGGTCTTGACATAGTAGTAATCGCCGCCGAGCTGGATAAGACCCGCTCCGGTCAGCTTGCCGTCCACATAGTAGTAGAGACTGCCGTTTTCAGAAACGATGCCGTTTTTCACGTCCGGCTTGGGATCGGGTTCCGGTTCGGGGTCAGGGTCGGGGTCCGGTGTGGGATCCACGACCGGCGGATCGATCATCTTGCCGTCATCCGCGAAGCTGTAAAGTCCCGCGGGCAGAAGGCCGTTGGTCAGCGTGACCCAGTAGCTTCTGTCGTGCACGACCTCCGCATTGGAGGTCTTGACGTAGTAGTAATCTCCGTCCAGCCGAATCAGGCCCGCTCCGGTCAGTGCGCCGTTCTCGTAGTAGTAGAGGCTGCCGTTTTCCGCCACGATGCCGTTTTTCACTTCCGGATCAGGTTCGGGCTTCGGGTCGGGATCGGGTTCGACCGCAGGCGGATCGATCATCTTACCGGTCTCGTCAAAGGCATACTGTCCCACGGGCAGAAGACCGTTGGTGACAGTGATCCAATAGGTTCTGCTGTGTACGACTTCCGCATTGGAGGTCTTGACGTAGTAGTAATCTCCGTCCAGCCGAATCAGGCCCGCTCCGGTCAGTGCGCCGTTCTCGTAGTAGTAGAGGCTGCCGTTTTCCGCCACGATGCCGTTTTTCACTTCCGGATCAGGTTCGGGCTTCGGGTCGGGATCGGGTTCGACCGCAGGCGGATCGATCATCTTACCGGTCTCGTCAAAGGCATACTGTCCCGCGGGCAGAAGACCGTTGGTGACAGTGATCCAATAGGTTCTTCCCTTGACTGCCGTGCTGGTGCTGGTTCGGAAATAATAGTAGGAACCTTCGATCTTCACCAAACCGGGCATGTCCTGAATGATGCCCTGCACGCAATAGTAGGTCTCGCCGTTGTAATCGAACAGCCCCGTGAGATGCTCCTGCCAGACGCCGTTTTCATCCGCAGCGTAGCGCGTTGCATACTCGTAAATACGGAAGATGCCCGTCTCGACATAGCCATGCGGCCCGTAGCCGAGGTAGTACTTGTTGCCGTCCAGCTCCAGCCATTTGTTGCACAGCCACTCGCCCGCCCAGCGGTAGTGCGTACCGCCGGAGTCCTTGACGAAATCACCGCGCACGAGCTTGCAGTTTTCGAACACGTACTTGTAGCCGTCGATGGTCTGATTCTCGTCAACGGCCTTGAAATCAGCCGGGCTGAAGTAGTAGTAGCCGCTCTCGCCGTCAGCGTCCGTGAGATTCCACCAGCCGGATTTTGCCGCGCCCTTGATGGCGTAATACCACGCGCCGTCCAGCTCGAACAGGCCGGTGATCTTGCCCTCGCTGGCGCCGGTCGTTTCGTTGAAGCGGTAGAAATACTCGTTCTGCTCGTCATTCAGGCCGGGGACCTTGTGGATGCCCTTCAGAGCCGCATTGTCGACGAAGTAGTACGCCACGCCGCCGACCATTTTCCAGCCCGTCCAGGAGCCTCTGTCCAGAATGAACTTGTCCGTGAAGTCCTGATACGATTCACAGTAGAAGTGTCCGCCCTTGGGATGGATGACGTTTTCCGGCTCCTCATAAGGGTAAATGCCGTACTGCTCCTGGAAAGAGGTCTGACACGCCATACTGTAAAGCGCATTCGCGCCCAGATAGATGTCATAGCCGATGGAGCCGGCGTTTGCAATGGAAATCGTCTGATCCTCGCCCCACTGTGCATCGTCCTTGATGCTCATTTTGACGCCGCTGAGGATGCAGATGGGATTCGCGGTCTCAGGCGCGATCGCCTGGCTCTGCTTGATGAAGTTGCACTTGACGGTAAGCACGTTGCTCTCATCGATCTTTGCCGAGGTCAGCGAGAAATAGTCGTTCGACACCGTCAGCCCGGAGATGTCCACATTGACCTTCGGATCGAAGCGGAACTTCACGGTCACCTCGGTCTTTTTGCTGACGCGCTCTGCCAGCTGAAGCAGCAGATCCCATGCCGTGATGTCGGCAATGTCGCCGCCTGCGACCATCGACAGAAGCGGCTCCAGCTTTTCGGGAACCTTGATCGTCATCATGTCCAGACCAAAGACATAGGTGATGTCCATCGGCTGGCCGGGGTCAATGACGTGATAGCGGTCGGTCATATCATCGCCGCCGGGGATATACTCCGCGTTCGTGACCTCGCGCGTCCATGCAAACGTCCGGTCGCCGCTTGTCGCGTTGTCAAAGTCGAAGATCGCCTGACTTTCACTGTACATGGCAACCTTGATCGACGCGCTGATGGAGTAGTCGCGCGTGATCATGGCGGTGATCGTGACATTCCTCAAGCCGGATTCCTCGCTGCCGGTGAACATGAAGCCGCCGTCCCTCGCCTCGACGGTGCCCGCCGCATTGTTGCTCAGCTCAAATGTGATGTCGTCCGGGCAGATCGCGACCGGGTTTTCGTTGTAGGTGACGATCAGCGGAAGCTCAACTGCCTTGCCGTAAATGGCGTTGACGCTCGCCTTTGCAAATTTCAGGCCGGTCGGCTCGACCACGGTGAGCGTCTTGCTGCCGATCACCGTTTCACCGGACAGGAGCTGCACCTCTGCGGTGCCCTCCGCAGCGGCGGTAAACACGCCGTTCTCGGAAACCGTACCGACGTCCTCATTCAGGGATTTCCATGTGATGTCCGCCGGGAGCTCCGCAGGACTTCCGGTGGCGCTGACGCCGGAGGCGATCAGCGAAACCGAAGCGCCCTTTGTCAGGTAATCGTAAGCGGAGGTGACGAGCGCATGGTCAAACTCCTTGGAGGACGGCGCTGTGGAAACGACCAGCAGCGAGGAGCTGACGGAGCGCTCATAGCCGTCCGAGGGGCGGTTGACAATGGTGAGCTCATCGCTGCCTTCCTGTTTGGCAACAAACGTCGTGGAGCCGCCGCCGTCCAGATTGATGGCGGTCACGCAGCCGGCGTCCAGCATGATCTGTGCCAGTTCTTCGGCGCTGCCGCCTGCGGAGAACGGCTCCTGACGGCCGTCAAGCACCATCATGATGACCTTGCCGTCCGCGGTGATGCCCACACAGGTGCGCGAGTGACGGCTGTTGTAATACGTTTCCGAATGCTTGACGACCGCTTCTCCGTCCCTGACGAGGAAAATGCTGCCGCCGACCGCCTCCTGAATCTGGCTCTCATAGGCCGCATAGTCACCGGGCGCGCCGATGACGGCCGTGCCGTCCTTCAGGATCGCAAAGAAGTTCTGATTGCTGTTGCCGAGGTATTTCACGCCCTCCATGTACAAAATACCGCTGGGGGCGCCGTTTGTCATGTTGTAGAAGTCCGCGTTGGTGCCGAGCACCGCATTGTAGTGCTCCACATAGTTCTCCGGGTCAGACGGGTCGGAATGGCGCGCCTGCGCCGCCGCCATCTGGTCGGTCACACGCGCCATCGCCCATCCCTGCGACGGGTCGTTGGCGTGATAGTTTGCGTGAACGCTGACGTCCTCACGGGAGATATCCACCGTAGCGATGTAATAGACGATCTGCTTTTCGTCCGTGGTCAGCGCATAGTTGATCGTCTGCGTCACACCGGGCGCAACGGTCGTCGTGTCCGACGAGAACACGGAATAGTACGGATTTTCCGGCTCGGGTTCAGGCTCCGGATCAGGGTCGGGATCGACGGGGTCGATTCCGTCGGGGTCGCCCGCCAGATCGAACAGATAATCTGCAAAGGCGTAGCAGCATGCCTTGCGCAGCGTCTCACAGTTGGGAAGATCGGTCAGGGAGTACGAGCTCTCCAGCGCACCGATCAGGGTGTTGGCGCTGTAGACCTTCAGCACCATGCTCCGGATGCCTTCCTTGGTGACCATGCCGCCGAGACGGTTGGTCAGGAAATAATCGGCGCGTGCAGCCTCTGTAAGTCCTGCTGTAAAGTAGCCTTCAGCAATCGCGCTCAGCGCCATGCCGCCGCGGTTCATCTCTGTCGTGAGATAAAACGCGTCCAGATCGCCGTAGAGGTCGGTGTCCGTGAAGGAGTGATCGACATCGTTGAGCGTATTAAAGTCCGCGCCGAGGTATCTTGCGCGGATGTTGGCCGAGAGAATGTCCACATCCGTCTCCGAAGTGTCCACCTTGTCCGGGATGTCCACGTTCTCGGCGCAGAACATCAGGTCGGCGATGTCGCCGGCCCAGCTGCCCATGTCGGCGCGGGCAAGCACCACCGCGTCCGTCATGCCCTGCACCTTGGCGTAGTTGGCAACGTCCATCGCGCCGAACATGTGGCCGAGGTCGGCATAGTTGCCGTTCGGCAGGTAGAAGTTTTCAAGGTTTTTGAGTGCCGATGCAGAGGTCGCGTTCTCCGCGTCCTGCTCGGCGACGTAAGCGGTAAAGGCCGTATTTTCCTTTCCGCAGACCATCTCCCACGTGCCGGAGGTGTAGCGCTCCACGCCCGTGCGGATGAAGTTGATGATGAGCGCATTGACATTCTCCGCGGGATTTTCTGCCGCGTAGCTCTGGGCGCAGCGCTCCAAGTCCTTCAGGCAGGAAAGGAAGGCCGCGTAATCCGAAACCGCCGTGATCGCGGCAGCGTCTTCCATCGGCTCCAGCCTTGGCTGGACATCCGGCTCTGCTTCTTCCGGCTCGACCGAAAGATCCATGGAACCGGAAGCTGCAAGATCCTCACGCGCCGCACCGTCCTCAAACGGCGCGCCATCGGCCGCGTACACGCCGACCGGCAGCACCGTCAGCAGCATCACGACAGCCAGACACATTGCCAGATATCTTTTTATCGTTCTTCTTGCCATGTTCTTCTCTCCTTACGCTCTTATTTTAAGTGATCGATCAGATAATTCAGGTCCTCCTGCATTGCGTACATCCGTTTCTGCTCAAGCTCGCTCACAGAGCCGTCCTCCACGATCTCGCAGATCTTCACATAGACGTTTCTCTGCGTCCCGTCCGCAGCGGTCAGCGTTCCCGCGACATCGCCCGTGTCTCCGCCGATCACAATGGCAAACAGCGGGAACACCTGGTCGCTGATTTTGGCGGAGAACGTCACCTCAACGCGGTCGCCGGCCTTGCTCTGGTCGATTTTCAGATACTCCTCCCACTGATTCGGGAAGCAGAGATCTCCATACGGCGTTCCGATCACGATCTCCTCATTCACAGGTGCGGCGGATGGCTCCTGCTTTGCATCCTCCGCGTTCGATGAGCAGCCTGCGGCAAGCATGCTGACAAGCAGCGCACAGGCGATCATCCATACGGTCCTCTTTTTCACGCCTCATTTCCTCCTTGGTCACATTGAATTTTTCACCCGCGCACACGCCGGGTCTTTCGCTATCGAATGCTCCTTGTGTACTGCGCGATCTCCATCCGCCGCTGCTGCTCCAGATATTCCGTGTAGGGACGTTCGAGATCGAGGATGGCGGCATGCTCCTTGCACCTGCGCTCATGCGGCGGCGGGAGCACATGCCAGTCTCCGTACAGCCGTGTCAGCAGCGCATCATAGTGCGCGGAGATCGGAAACACGCCGTCCTCAAAGACGGCCTCCACGGATTCCTCCATCCACGCACGCGGAAGAATATTTTTCTCAAACCGCTTTCCTGCGGCAAGAAACGAATGATACAGGCGCGTCTGTTCATCCTGTTTTCGCATGCATAGCGTTTCCAGCGGACGCCGCGGCAGCAGGCGGCAGAGCTGCATAAACAGCTTCTTTGCCATGCTGTCCGTCTCGTAGCCCCGTGCATACAGCGCCTTTGCGATGATCGCCTTGGAGGCGGCGAACTGGATCCTCTGCATCAGCGGCTTCTCTGAGAGCCTGTCGCACGGAAAAATGTCCAGATAGACGCCCTGATGGATTGCCATGTCCTTCGGGTGATATTTTTCGATGCAGGCGGTGTGATTCCGCCGGAGCTTAGAAAACTGCATCGGCCAGTGCGGGCCGTGCTCCTGCTGCACATAGTAGCGCTCCGGATCGAAGTCGCCCGCCGCCTCACGGAAAAACCGCTCATATTCCGCGCGCGTCAGGATCACGTCCACATCGTCGTCCCACGGGATGAAGCCCTGGTGCCGGGCCGCCCCCAGCGCTGTTCCGGCAAACAGCTGATAGCGGATCTTGTGCTTGCGGCAGACCGCGTCAAAATCCTTCAGCATCTCCAGCAGAAGCGCCTGATGCGCGGTCAGTTTCTTTTCCGTCTCCATATCAAACTCTCTTATGCTTGGCAAGCCCGTGAACTGCGTATGCTGTAAAGGCTCCGCATTTTCTCCAAGCGCAGCCGTTTTCATTCAAAGCTCCTCTCCAGCAGCTTCCTGCATTTTTCCCAATCACGATATCCGCTGCCAAGCATGTGGATATCGCTGCCAAGATATTTTACATTTCCGTTTTCGATCCACGCGAGATACTGCCTCCGCCGCAGCGGCTTTGTGAGACTCTCCGCGTTGAGCTGAAGCGGCACGCCGCCGCGGATCAGGCGTTCGACATTCTCCTTCGGATAGCGGTCGGCATGCGCGATGACGATCTGAATGTCCCGCCGCCTGCAAAGCCGGCCGAGCGTCTGCCAGATCGAATCCTGCCACGCATAAAACGGCATTTCCAGCAGCAGCTCGTTCGTGCCCTCGCGGCACAGCCGCGAAAGCCCCTCCAGCCGCTCCATCCCGTCACAGATCAGCACCTCCGCGCCGAGCTGAATTTGCGGCGCGCCCGCTGGCAGCGCCTTGCTCAGAAGGGCCGCCGCCTGCGCCCTTCGGCGCAAAAAACCATCCACAGAGTCCTTGTGCGGGTAAAAGTGCGGCGTCGCACAGACCGTTTTCACCCCCGCGGAAGCCGCCATTTCGAGCTGCTTCCGCGAGGTCTCCAGCCCATCGCTGCCGTGGTCGCAGCCGGGCAGAACGTGCGCGTGATAGTCCAGCGACAGCGCCGGCACCTTCTCAGCGTGCTTCATAGGGATCTGCATACGAATACCTGTATCCGTATTTGCTGCCGTAGCCGTATTTGCTGCTGTATTTGTAGGCATATTTTCCGGACTTCATATTCAGGTCGTTCAGCACCACGCCGCAGAGATTTCCGCCGGCGCGCTGCACGGCCTCGACCGCATCGCTCAGCTCGACGGTCGTTGTCCTGCCGGATCTTGCCACGATCACAACGCCGTCTGCGTAGATGGAGACGATCTGCGCATCCGCCACCGTATTGATCGGCGGTGTGTCAATGATCACATAGTCGTATGTTTTCGCGCTTTCCTCGACAAACCGCCGCATCCGCTCCGACGAGAGCAGCTCCGATGGGTTCGGGGGGATCGTGCCCGTACAGACGATCCAAAGCGGCAGCGCATCGACCTTCACCAGCTCCAGCCGCCGGATCTTTGCGAGAAAATCGCACAGCCCGGTGGAGAGCTCCACGTCCCAGAGGCGGCGCTGCGTCGGCTTGCGCATGTCTGCGTCGATCAGCAGCACGCTCTTTCCGAGCATGGCGTAGCTGATGGCGATGTTCGCCGCCGTCAGGCTCTTGCCCTCCGAGGGATTTGCGCTGGTGATCGCGAAGGTCTTGCAGGGGCGCTGCTTATCGGCAGTCATGCAGAACAGCAGACTGGTGCGGAGCTTTACATATGCCTCCTTGATCGCAAACGGCGCATCCTTACTCAAAAGCCGTTTCCGGTTCGCGGTGATCGTCTCATTGGCCGCTTTCGGCAAGCTTTTCTTTTTCATTGTAAAGCACGCTCCCTCCCTCCGTCAGCCTCCAGGGCGTGTGTGTTTCGTCCGAAATGTTGATCTCCGGGATCTGACCGAGGACGGTCACACCCGCCGCCTGCTCGATGTCCTCCGGCAGATAGATCGTCGTGTCGGCAAGCATCCGCAGGACGATGATCAGCGAGACCAGCATCACACCGAGCACAAAGCCGATTGCGCTGTCAAATACCGTCCGCGGCGCGGTTTTCTCGCCCGCGACCTCCGGCCGGTCCACGACCTCCACGCCGCCCGCCTTGGTGATGCGGACGATCTCGGTCGGCGCGACCTTTGCAAACGCGTCAGCGATCCGGCAGGCAAACGCCGGATCGGTCGAGGTCACCACGACCTCCAAAAGCTGTGTATCCGAAATGACGGACACCTTCACCATATGGCCAAGCTCTTTTCTTGACAGTGCGGTGTCCGCCCCAAGGTCGTTCAGGACGGCGTCAAGGACGGAATTGCTCGCCAGGATCTTGGAATACGTCGTGGCGAGGCTCTCCGCTGCCTGAAGGTCACTGTTGTTGATGGTTCCCTGCGCAACATTGGTGGTGTTGTTGTATACGTAAAAGCTCACACGCGATTCATAGGTCGGCGTGATAAAGATCGTCACCGCGCCGTAAACGGCGGCAGCCGCAACGATGCCCGCAAGCAGAAGCCAGTGTACCTTCCGCAGCAGGATCTGCGTGATGTCCAGCAGCGTCACATCGTTGCTGCGCTCAACAGACTGCGGCCTGTTCTTTTCATTCATGTTCCGGACGCTCCTCCGTCATTACGTTTTTATTTCGTGCAGTACGCATGGCACGCTCCGCTCCCTGACCGGCTTGTGCAGGATTTTTTTATAAATCAGATCCTGCAGGAACGGCGGAGCAAGAAAAACGATCGTCTGCGCGGCACAGGCAACCAGAAAATCCCACGGCGAGGAAAAGCCCAGCCGAAGCGCATACCACCTTGTTTTTATAAATCCGCAATACGTCGCACGCGATGTCCGCCTGTCCGCCTTTTTGTCCCGGATCCGCACAAAGACCAGATCGTCCCCGATGTTCTCACAGAAGTCGTTTTCGTGCAGCATCCGAACGTAGAGGTCATAATCCTCACCGCGCATCATTGCCTTATAGCCGCCGACGTGCTGAACAGCGCTCTTCCTGTACATGACCGTCGTGTTGTTGAACGGCTGCCGCCGCCGTGCATATCTGCGGATCGCCTCGTAATCGCAGGGTACAAGTCTTCTGCTGACCGGTTTGTGCGGATCGTCCGTGAATTCAAGAATAAATCCACCGACCACTTTCAGCCTGTCATTTTTGGCAAACTCCCTCAGCTGCCGCTCGCAGCGATTGCAGACGGAAATATCATCCGAATCCATTTTGGCGATCAGCTCGTTTTTGCAATGCGCAATGCCGACGTTCAGCGCCGCGCCTGTACCAATGTTTTCCGGCAGGCGGATCAGGTGCAGCACCGATGGATTTTGCGCCTCATATTTTTCAAGAACCGCGTCCAATTCCGCGGTCAAAGGTCCGTCGCACACGATCACAAAGTCATCCGTTGCAACTGTCTGCCTCAGCATACTTTGAACAGCAGCCTCAAGATGCTCCGGCTTTTCCTTTTCGTACACAGACATCAGAACCGAGTATGTCGTCCAAGGCTGTGCACTTCCCGAAGATCGGGTATTGCCGCTTGAACAAACCTTATTAGCAGAGGGAACCTCTGCTAAAACAGCCATGGCTGTTTTCGACATTTATCTCACATCCCATATGAATTTGTCTGCTGTCACTGTTTTTGTTACGCCGTCCTGAAATCTCCCTCGAACAAAAGCTCCTCGCGGACATGGGGAACCACGAAGCTGTAGATCTGCTCAAATGCCAGAACCGTGGTCGCATCGTCATCCGGAATCTCATCGCCGAGCACCCTCGCCGCAAAGGAGAGCATGGTGTCAAACATCTGATGCACGGCCATATACGCATTTGTCTCCGGCCGGAAAGCCGGCGCCGTCATGGCGATCAGCTCCTGAAAATATTGCAGATGCTCCTCATAGGCGTATTTGCGGCAGTTCGCGGAATAGTAGTACCGAAGATAGAACGCACACACGTCCCGCGACTCCAGCACGAACCGCCAGCACGCGCTCCAAAGCCGGAACGCACGTTCTTTCCATGGCAGGTCGCTGTTTTTCATGTGGAAAAGATTCTGACGAATGATGGACGCAAAGTTGACGTCTGCCATATGAAAGGCCGCCCGCAGCAGATCCTCCTTACTTTCAAAGCAGCGATAAATATACGCCTCATTGAGGCCCGCATCCGCCGCGATCGCCTTCGTTGTCGTTTTATCCAGCCCTACTCTTGCGACGACACGAATCGCGCTCTGAATAAAGGCCTGTCTGATGTTCTCATTTCTCTTCATTTATTCACCTCGCTGCAGTTTGTGGCTAAAAAATAAGTAAGTACTTACTTCAAAATGGGGAAAGAAAAGAGCAAATCATTTACGCAGGGCCAATGATTTGCACGCATACAAGCAGCGTTTTCCGCCGCAGGGAACACAAATTTTTTATTGTTTGATTGTAGCACGATGTATATTTGAATGCAATATCTCCCTCTAAAAATTGTGAAAAATATGCAAATTTATCGGAAATGCCTCCATTCCGTGCCATTTCTGGCGGTGCCTCCCGCCGTAAAAGGGGACACCGGGGGCAGTATTCTCCCCAATAATGGGCTGCTACAGAGTAATCAGCCGCTGACAGATATAAATACTGTGCTTCGTGTTTCAAATCAGTTTCCTCAGAAGGACTGAACGGGGCATGAAGCGTGCTTCGTGGAAGCAAGCTTCATTTCGACATAAAATCTCCATAGTCAATTATAACTATGGAGGTTTTCAGGATGAAACCATATCCGGCGCTGCTCGCAGAGCTTCTATCCAAAGAGCTGTATTCCCTGCGGCAGCAGAAGTCGCTGATGCAGGAAGCCATGGCAGAGCGCCTTCGCATATCCAGCCGCGCATACAGCGACCTGGAACGTGGGAAGTACGCTGCCTCCGCCCCGACCCTGCTGTTTCTCTTTTCCATGCTGGATGCGGAAGCGCAGAGCGATCTGGTCCGGCAGTTTATGAAACGTGTTCAGGCACTGGAGGGGACGGATGCAGCATGAACGCCGTAACAGACATTGTCGAAGTATATGATCTGTTGTACCGACTCGGTTTCTCTGCAACCAACACTGCATTTTTCCATCTTTCCTACTCGGTCTATCTCGCCTCACTCAATCCGCATTGGCTGGTGAAACCATCGCAGCGGCTATATCCTGAAGTAGCAGACCAATACAACACCAATCCGCTTCAGGTCGTCCGAAACATTGACGGGTTTGCCTGCGCCTCTTGGCACAAAAACGCTGCGT
>OHJY01000043.1_pt1 | contig 47005 bp, 33 predicted proteins | sample 1568681 | NCBI WGS metagenome assembly OHJY01 (sample SAMEA3879540, study PRJEB24766) | human gut metagenome | biome: human-associated habitat; feature: feces | place: USA | collected 1985/1987
CATGACGTTGGCCACCGTCTGGGAATTGCCCGCGTCATTGTTGGTGATGATGACCTTTTCGGAAATATCCGGGGCAATCGCGTAATTCTTCAGCGACGTCACGGAATAATCCGTTCCCTCGATGGAGCTGCCCTTTGTCAGCTCAGAGGATCCCGCAGCCTTCGAGTCCGCGGCCAGTGCATAGGCAGGCAGCATACCTGCCAGCATGCACAGGCACAGCAGCACCGAAAGCACACGGTGAAGCTGCCGGGGTTTTGACATAGTGGATCTCCTCTCTCTTGTAAATTTATAATATCCGGCGGTCTTGTCCGGCTATTATCTCAGCTCTGGGGCCCGTAAAACGCCCGGTACCACCGGGCAAAGCGCCGCAGGCCCTCACGCAGCGGCGTTGCCGGCCGAAAACCGAAATCCCGCTCCAGCGGTGAAGTGTCGGCATAGGTAGCCAGCACGTCCCCCGGCTGCATGGGCAAAAGCTCCGTGTGGGCGGCAAGATCATGGTCCTGCGGCAGCAGCTCCTCCCGGATCAGCTCCTGCTGGAGCGTCCGGACAAAATCCAGCAGCTTCACAGGCTGGCTGTTTCCGATGTTATAGACCCTGTGAGGGGCAGACGCGCCCTCCGGGGCGGAAGCAGCCGCCGGAGCACAGGTCATGACCCGCAGGATCCCCTCCACGATGTCGTCTACATAGGTGAAATCCCGCATGCAGCTGCCGTAGTTATACAGAGGGATGCGCTCCCCCCGGCGCAGGCAGTCGGTGAACTTGAAGTATGCCATGTCCGGACGGCCGGCCGGACCGTATACCGTGAAGAAGCGCAGACCGGTGGCCGGGATCCGGTACAGCCCGGCATAGGCACAGGCCAGCAGCTCATCGGACTTCTTGGTGGCCGCGTACAGGCTGACCGGAGAATCGGTCTTGTCCTCCGTGCTGTAGGGCAGCTTGGTGTTGCTGCCGTATACGGAGGAGGACGAGGCGTAAACCAGGTGCTCCACCCCGGGACCGCCGCCGTCAAGGGAGTGGCGGCAGGCCTCCAGTATCCGGAAAAAGCCGACCAGGTTGCTCTCAATATAGGCGTCCGGGTGGTCGATGGAATACCGCACGCCGGCCTGAGCCGCCAGGTTTACCACCACGGCAGGGGCGTAGTCGGCAAAGGTCCGGCGCACCAGGTGCTCATCGGCTATGGAGCCGCGGACGAAGGCAAACCGGCTTCCCTGGGCGGCATACCGGTCTGCCGTGTGCCGGAGCTGCTCCAGCCGCCAATGCTTCAGCCGAGGGTCATAATAGTCGTTCAGCTCATCCAGAACCACCACCCGTACCGGATGGATCCGCTCCAGCAGCAGCTGGGACAGCCGGGCGCCGATAAAGCCCGCCCCGCCGGTAACCAGGATCGTTTTCCCTTCCAGGGACACGTTTTGCGCTTTCATGTCAGTCCCTCCCGAAAATATCCCGGGTGTATACTTTATCCTGTACGTCAGACAGCCCGTCATCCAACCGGTTGGCGACAATCAGGGATGAGAGGGACTTGAACTGCGCCAGGTCATCCGTCCGGCGGCAGCCGTCTACCGTCTGGCCCGGAGTCAGGGCCGGCTCATACAGCAGCATCGGGACACCCGCCTGGCACAGCTGCTCCATCACGTCGAAGATCGCGCTGCATCGGAAGTTGTCGGATCCGGACTTCATGGTCAGACGATAGATCCCCACCACCGGTTGGCTGTTCTCCTGGGAGGCCAGCGTCTCCACCCGACGGCAGATCTGCCGGGCGATGAAGCTTTTACGGCAGCCGTTGGAGGACACGGCGGCCCCGATCAGCGTCTGGGGCGTCTCCCGGCAGCTGGCCAGCAGCTGGCGGGTATCCTTTGGCAGACAGTAGCCGCCGTAGCCGAAGGAGGGGTTGTTGTAATACTGGCCGATCCGGGGATCCTGGCAGATCCCGTGGATGATGGAGCCCGTGTCCAGCCCGCGCAGCTCAGCGAAGGTGTCCAGTTCGTTGAAAAAGCCGATGCGCAGAGCCAGATAGGTGTTGGCAAACAGCTTGATGGTCTCGGCCTCCCCGCAGCCGGTCACCAGCAGCTCCACGTTCTTTTTCTCTGCTCCCTCCTGCAGAAGCCGGGCGAAAGCGTGCGCCTGCTCCGTCAGCACAGGGTCGGCGAGGTCCGTTCCCACGATGATGCGGCTGGGATAGAGGTTATCGTACAGAGCCTTCCCCTCCCGGAGGAATTCCGGACTGACCAGAATATGGCCGGCCGGATATTTGGACTGCATGGACTGGGTGAAGCCCACGGGAACCGTGCTCTTAATGACCATGACAGCCTCCGGCGCATAGCGCAGCACTTGGCGGATCACCGATTCCACCATGGCGGTGTCGAATGCATTTTCCCGCGGATTGAAATCGGTGGGCACGGCGATGACCACATATTCAGCCCCGGAATAGCCATCCTCCGGGTCCAGAGTGGCCCGAAGCCGCAGATGCGGCTTATTCAGATACGCATCCAGATAGCTATCCTGGATGGGAGAAATGCCCCGGTTGAGCATGTCCACCTTTTCCGCCGCCACATCCACCACGCATACGGAGTTATGCTGAGCCAGCAGCACTGCCTGAGACAGCCCCACATAGCCCATTCCGGCAATTGCAATTTTCATGTATGAGCATTCCTTTCTATGTTCGCCGCAGCGTGTGCGCCAGCTGCCGCAGATCCCTGCGTTTGCCCAGCAGATAGCCGCCCAAGGCGGCCCCATACACCCCCAGGCCCCACCAGTACGGGAGCAGGCAGGTGCTGATCAGAAACACGGCCGTCAGAGCAAATTCGATGACGAATTCCCGGCGCAGGTCCACATGGATGATGCGCATGACCGCAGCCTCCGAAAGCATGGACCGCAGCATCACAGACAGCAGCACCAGCAGCAAAACAGCGGTAAGACTATTCAGCACCCATGCCCCCAGAGCAAACAGCGCCAGCCCCGCCGCAACGCAGGAGGCGTTGATGCGCAGCATGGTCCGCTCCTGCTGATAGGCCTTCAGGTAATTGTTGGTCAGCAGACTGACCTTGGACGTGTAGATAATCAGCGGCAGCAGCATGCCCAGATACGACACACTGGCTTCGTATTTCGGCAGCCAGAGGCGCAGCAGCACACAGCCGGGATAATACAGCAGCATAGCCGCAAACAGCAGCGGGGAAATCCCCTGTCGGATCCGGCAATACATGCCCGGGAGCTTGTCCGGCTCCATCCGCTTGATGGAGGGAAAGAGCACCACGCTGATGGCCGTTACAAATTGCAGGAAAAAGCTGGTCAGGCTGAAGGCCAGGGAGACCTTGCCGAAAACCAGCAGGCCCCATCGCCACTGGATCACCATTTTCCCGGAGCCCACCAGAAAATTGGCCGCGTAGGACGACAGCATCAGCCATACGCCGGCAGAGAGTGTTGTCCGCAGCTCCGGCAGCAGCCGCGCCCTGGGCACCATGGAGCCGACCAGCAGACGGCGGCTGTATCGCAGGCCGAAAAACAGGATAACGGCCACATCCGCCGCCAGATAGACCAGGCAGAACCAGATATAGGAGCTCTGCCCCGCCGCCAGGCAGCCCAGCACCAGCAGACAGTAGATCACCCGGTAAACGGCAATATAGGCCACATAGTGGGTGATGCGGTTGGTGATCTGAAACGTGAAGGAAATGTAGTTGAAGGTGATCTCAATGCATACGGTGCAGGCCAGCAGGATGCATAGCACACGGTTATCTCCCCGGAGCAGGAGGCAGCCTATGGCCAGAAGCCCCGCCGACAGCAGCAGATCCAGCTCCATGATCACCCGGTACTGGGAGCGCACCATGTCCTTGTCCAGCTCGTCATAGTCAAACTGGGCGTACCGCAGGACGATACCGTCCATCAGGCCAAAGTGGAGAACGCCCAGATATTGGGAGTACAGCAGATAGCTCTGCCAAAGGGAGTAGTCGCTCTCCGGAATGAACTTCGGCACGATCAGGTTCAGCACGAACCCCACCAGCACCGAGACGGCCTGCGCCAGCACGGAGAGCATCATATTTTTCGCAATTTTCTTCCCGGAAAGTTTTTCCATATGCATCAAAGCTCTTGGGACGGCAGCGTCCCGTGAAGGTACAGCGACTCCAGCCGCCTTGCCTGGCGGCGGATGTCGTAGCCCCCGGCGCAGACGGCGTCGCGGCCATCCCGCCGCCCGACGGACAGCGCCTGCTCCATGACGCCGCACCAGGCGGCGGGAGCTGTATAGGATTCCTCCGGCAGGAAGCGGAGCTGATCGGTCAGCTTTACCTCCCTGGGCACTTTATGCGAACAGACACAGGGCAGGCCACTGGCCTGGGCCTCCACGGCAACGATGCCCAGCCCCTCCCAGCGGGAGGGCAGCAGAAACAGGTCCATGGCGCTCAGAAGCTGCGGCACGTCCGTGCGCATGCCCAGAAAGCGCAGACTGTCCCCCAGGCCCAGCCGGTCAGCCTGGTGCTCTATCTCCGGGCGAAGCGGCCCGTCTCCGGCCAGCAAAAGCACGGAATCCGGCCTGCGCCGGTGAAATTCCGCGAAAATATCCAGCAGAAGCCGGTGGTTTTTCGCCTCGCAGAAGCGGCCCACATGGCCGATGACTGCGGCCTCCTGCGGAATGGACAACTCCCGGCGCAGGCGGAGACGGTCCTCCGGCGAAAAGGCAAAGGCCTCCGTATCAATGGCGTTGCGCAGGATGACCACCCGTCCGGAGTCCACGGCATCCTGTCCATAGAGCCACGCACCGGCCAATTCGCCGCAGGCAGCCAGCACCGTGGCGTCGCGGATGACCAGGGGGCTTTCGATCCTCCGCCGCAGCCGCTTCAGCGCGCTCTCCGGCGGATAGGCCTGGTGGCTGTGGATGATCCGCACCGGGACGCCGCAGCGCCTGGCCATGGCCATGGCCGCAGCGCCATGATAATCCTGGTGGCAGTGCACCACGTCGTAGTGTCCGTCGGCCAGAATGCGCCGCAGGGCGCGGAGATTTCCCACCGGGTCCTCAGACCGCGGCGGGATATGGTGGATCTCTGCGCCCAGTGCTTCGAACCAGGGCTCCAGGCCACCGCGCTCCGTGCCGCAGACCACAAAGTCCGTCTGGAAGGCCAGCGGCGCCAGCTGGGCATAGTAATTTTTCAGCATGACCTGGACGCCGCCGCCCGTTTGCAGGGAGGACAGCACCTGTAGTACCCGAGGCATGTCGTTCACTCCGTTTTCTTACGAGACTGTAAAAGGATATCCGGCAGGACCGGAAGAATGTACAGCATAAAAATACTCTCATCCGCCGCCCGGAAGGCGATATTCAGCAGCAGAAGGAGAGCCCATCCTGCCGTAATGATGGCTGCTGCGGCCCGGAGTCCGATCCTGGCCCATTGCTCCCTGAGCATCCGGTAATACTTCGCCAGGAATACGCCGTAAAAAGCCAGGGCAGCCAGCCCATAGCGGGCCATATCGTCCAGAATGGCCGAATGATAGCCGATCCCCCGGTCGCCGACGACATAGCTGTACCACGGCCCGATCCCCAGCGGATGGGCGGCGAAGGAGCGCAGGGAATACAGATAGCATTGCAGCCGGATCTGCAGGTCGCCCCGGATGCTGCGCTGCCGGAGGAACAGGGCCAGCTCCGCGAAGCGAGCGCTGAAATAACGATTGTCGATGGCGCCCGCCAGGGCGGAAAACAGCTCATCCGGCGGAAAGGCCAGCAGGAAAAAGCCACCCACGGCCAGAAGCATCAGGCCAACGCCCCGCCGCTGGGATACAACCGTTAAAATGCACACTACCAGCAGCACGAACAGGGGAATGGTAAACGACGCCTTGATCACCGCCAGAAAGACGAAGCCCAGAATCAGCCCGTTCATCAGGGGCTTTCTGCGTTGGAGCAGCATCAGCACCGATATCGGGGCAAAAATGACCAGGTCCTGGAACAGATAGATGCCGCTGACGTTGCGGCGCATCAGCACATAATCCCGGGCCACGGCCTCCGGCCGCTGAGAGGCGTTGGAGATGGCGCGGGCGGCGGAGCTGTCCGTCAGTACGGCGGCCGCGGATGTCAGCGCCGTCAGCAGGAACAGGAACAGCAGATACCGCCCGAAGCGTACCTGGGCCCTGCGGTCAAAGGAGAACAGCCGGTATACCAGCAGCGTGCCCCAAAAGGAAAAGCTGACGCGGATATGCCGGGCGGCGTCGCCAGCGTGCAGAAGATAGCACACGGCCATAACGGCCATATAGAGCAGCACCGGCGTCAGCACAGACACCCGGAGGATCAGCCGCACACGCATCCGGCAGTTCTCCAGCCGGGCGGCGTACAGCAGCAGGATACCTGCCGCAAAGCAGGCAAAAAACAGGTACTTATAGCGCTCCGTCTGAAACGTCGCACGCATAAAGGGGAGCTGATACCACAAATAATAAATGGCCAAAAGAAAGGACGCGGCGTCCGTCAGACCTATGCGGCGATGCTGATTCATGAGCACTCTCCCCCGCTGGCGGAGGCAACCTCCCGCCGGATCCGGTCAAAAAAGGCGTTTCTGCGGGCATCCAGCACCGGGCCCTGATAGGCCAGGGCGGTCCGGTAGCTCTCGCAGGCGTATCGGGACAAATCGCTCCGGAGCATGGCGGAAACCGCACCGGCAATGGCCCCGGCGGACCCTCTGGGGGTCAGGCATTCCTCCGGCAGCAGCTCCGGGATGCCGGCAGTCCGCGCACCGATGCAGGGGCAGCCGCGGCTCATGGCCTCGATCAGCGCCCGGGGCAGCCCCTCCTGGAGACTGGGCTGCACGTAAATATCACAGGTATCCAGCATGGAGAATATCTCCTCATGGGGCAGGGCACCGGTAAAGACCACCTGGTCCGATACGCCGCACCGGGCTGCCAGGCTTTGCAGGACATGGGGATCTCCCTGGCCCACGCAGAAATACCGCACCCGGATACCCATGGCGTTGAGCTGCGGAATGGCACGAATGACAAATCGATGCCCCTTATGGGCAACATTCACCGCCGCACAGGTCATCAGCGTCACCCGGGACGGGTCCTGGGCCGCGATATGCGCCAGTCGGCGGGTCAGGACCTCCTCCGACGGTGCAGGCAGCGCCACATTGGACGCGCCGATCCAGGGATTCCGGCACGGGTAACGCCGCTGCAGAAATTCCTGCGTCACATAAAGCGCATAGTCCGCCCGGGCCATGACCCGGCGCATTTTCAGAAACATATAGGGGGCGATGAGCTTACCCAGGGGCCCGTGGTTCCACATGGCGTCCCAGGGGCAGGACATAGCCTCGGCAAGCACGGGCTTTTTCAGGCGGTGTGCCAGGTCCGAGGCCCAAAAGGCCACAAAGGAGTGGCAGCGCACAATGACCAGGTCACTCTCCCGGATGGCGCGGGTCATCTCTCGCCGCTGCCGGCGCAGAATGCTGTCGTTCCGGGAAATGGGCACCATCTGGGAAACGGCCTCCGTAACGTCCTCCAGCAGGGGGGACCAGGTCTGCTTCACAGGGACGCAGAGCGTCAGCGGGCCAAAGGCCGCGCCATACCGCCGCAGGATGGCGGCAAAGGCAGATTTGGTATAGTACCGGCCGTCGTGCGGCACGATGGAAAATTGCGTTGCCAGCAGCGCTCTCATGATGCCCCTCCCCCGGGTCGTTCTCTCCGCTGCGGAAGCGAAAACCGGTCCCCTATCTCCCTATCAAAGCAGTCCGGCTCATAGAGCATGTATCCGCTGGCATTGAAAAAAGTCAGCTCGCCGAACCGGATGAGCCCGTCCACATTGTACAGATCCACCCGCACATGGGGAAACGGCGCGCTGATGGCCTCCGCCAGCCGGACCATCTCCCCAAAGTTCTCCGGCCGGTCCGGCAGCCGGTCCGACGGTTCGTCGCCTACCCGGACGACCGGCAGCTTCTCATACGACGGCGACACAATGTGTATTTCCACCGCGCTGCCGTTATGGCGTCCGGTGCAGACATAGGCAAAGGCGCATTTACCGCCGAAGCAAAAGAACTTATAATCCGTCAGCGGCCCGGCGGCCGGCTGCAAATACTCCTCCGCCAGGATCCGGTGCGGCTTTCCGGAGTAGTACGGCCATTCCCGGCCGCCGTCCCGGACCAGCGGCGTGGCACACCAGCCAGCGGCAGTCTTCCGGATGGCGCGCCAATCGGCCCGGTCTTTATCGGGACAAAGCAGGACGGCGTTTCCGCCGCTGCCCAGGGTATCCTTCAAAACAAACCGGTCCGGCAGCTGCGGCACAGGCAGCTGGTCGGGACTGTCAAATACGCCGAAGCACCGGGGCAGCAGGTCCTGAAAGCCCCGCTCCCGGAGATATGCACGCACCTCATACTTGTCCACGCAGCGGAGCATGTCCGGGTCCCGATAATACAGCTTGTACCATTGCAGCTTTTCCGTGAAGCGGGTGGGATGCTTCAGGTGCAGCGCCCGGCCGGTCTTGATCCGGTATTGGATGCGCAGCATGGCCTCGTCGGGAATAAAGGCCAGGGCCCGCAGGATGTTTTCCCGGGCCGCCCGGCTGCGGATGATCTTTTTATAGTCCAATGGCCTGACGCTCCTTGGTGATGGTTTTCTGAGGAAACAGAACCTGCATATAGCGGTCCGCCACGATGGCGCGGTCGAACTCGCGCTCCATCTTTTCCCGGCCCAGCCGGCCCATGTCACACCGCTGTTCCCAGGGCAGGGAGAGAAACCGCTCCAGCGCCGCCGTCAGGGCATCCTGGTCCCGGATGGGGATCAGAAGGCCGGTCCGGTCGTCCTCCACGGTTTCCGCGCAGCCGCTGCGGTCTGTGGTGATGATGGGCCGGGCGCAGGCCGCGGCCTCCAGCAGGACATTGGCCATGCCCTCCGGGTAATAGGACGGGTGGACGACGCAGCAGGCCATTTCGTAAAACGGCCGCATATCCCGCTGCTCCCCGTGATACACGATGTCGCCTGCCTGGACGGCGCTTTCCATAACGGCCCGGTACACCGGATCGTCGCAGCAGCCGCAGACGTGGAACACGGCCTCCGGATGGGTGCGGCGGATGGCTCTGGCCGCATGCAGATAGAGGTCAATGCCCTTTTCCTTCAGGATCCGGGACACGAACAAGAAATGAACCGTGTCTCCCCGGGGATACGGAAGCGGGGAAAACGCGCCCAAGTCCACCCCGGAGCCGGGCAGCAGAACGCTCCGGGTACCGGGGGAGATCAGACGGCGCGATGCGAAGAAATCCTGATTGGAGCGATTCTGGAAGAAAATGCAGTCTGCCCGGGAAACGCCTATCCGGTACAGCGCACAGGTCAGTGCCTGCAGCGGGCCCGGATATTCCAGGGCCGTCCCCAGGCCGGTGACGTTGGGCAGAAACCGGATGCCCAGATGCCGGCAGGCCATGCCGCCGTATATATTGGGCTTGATGTTGAAGGAAAGCACCGCCTCCGGCTGCTCCTGCCGCAGGATGGACAGATAGCGCAGCAGGAGCCTTCCGTCCTGAAGGGGATTTTTCCCGTGGCGGTCGTTGTCAATGCCGATAAGCGTGCAGCCCATGGCCTCCAGCTCCGGCCAAAACCCACGCAGCTGGCTGATAACGGTCACCCGGTGGCCGGCGGCAAGGAGCCGCCGGAGCAGCGCGCCGCGCAGATTATATGTATACGTCGTGTCGTTTGCAAGTATTGCAATCTTCATTTTCTTTACCGTGCGCCCTCGTGGGTAAACACCAGCCTTACCGTTTTCAGCATACAGGACAGGTCCATCCCCACGCAACAGTTTTCGATGTATTTCATGTCAAAGACGATCTTCTGGTCAGGACTTAAATCGTACCCACCGTTGACCTGCGCCAGGCCAGTCAGCCCCGGTATGACAGCCAAACGGTTCCGAAACCCGGGTATCGTCTTTTCAAATTGGTCATAAAAATACGCCCTCTCCGGACGCGGTCCCACAAAGCTCATTTCTCCATGCAAAATATTCCAGAGCTGAGGCAGTTCGTCCAGCCGGGATCTGCGGAGAAAGCTGCCCAAACGCGTGCAGCGGCTGTCGTTTCGCTCCGCCCATCGGGGGCCATTCTTTTCCGCGTCCAGCCGCATGGAGCGCAGCTTCAGGATCATAAATGGCTTTCCGTTTTTTCCCAGGCGCTCCTGGCGGAAAATTGCCGGTCCCGGAGAATCCAGGCGGATCAGCAGCATCAGTATGGCCACAGGCACTGCCAGCAGCACCGATAAAATAAGTGCCGCGGTCAGATCAAAGGCCCGCTTTACCATACGGTATCCTAACGGCGGGACCCTGAGGGCAGAACCCACCGGACAAAGCGGGCCGGTCTGATTCACCACGGCACTGTTTTCCATCTATTCCACATCTCTCTTTCCAAGGACATATTCTCTACTTTGTATTTCCTACAAATAGTAACATATTCTGGCAGATAATGCAAGTTTTTCTATGTCGAATTTCAAAAGAGTTGGTGCGTGATAATACGCTATATTTTTAGGTTATACATGTAATTTACCTCCGCTTGTATTCCAGCGTTCCAATAATTCGCTTTTCCGGACACGGGCTCGTCGGAAATGACGCATGAGCAGCCGCTCCCTCCGCTGTGCAAAAACGCCCGCTCCGCCGCAGGCAAACAGGCAACGCCGTGTATAACTCCCGGCAGTGTGTGGATATATGCGAAGGGAGATGATGTACATGCCTGAATTGAAAATTACAATCAGGAACAAGCGGGCCAGCGGAACGGGAACCATTGTCTGCGGCAACAGCGACTACACGGTGCTGTGGGATCTGGACGAGGAATGGGCATCGTTTGACACAAAAACCATGCGGGTGCAGCTTCCGGACGGCACCCATCAGGACGTGGTGTTCACCGGAAATTCTGCCGGGCTGCCCGTGCAGAATACGGCAGGATGGGTGTCAATCGGTCTGTTTGCCGGGGATGTCCGCACCAGCCGGGGCGCGGATTTTCGCGTGCTGGACGCGATCACCACGGCAGGCGGTCCTCCCGCCGCACCGGCAAAGGATGTGTATGCCCAGGTCATGGCCAAGCTGAACCAGCTGTCTGACGTGACGGCGGCCAACGTAGCTGCCGCCATGGGCCTGTCCGGTCTGGCGGCGGATGACCAGATCATGGTGTCCGCCGTGGATGCAGACGGCAAGCCCACCGGGTGGCGGAAAAAGTACCGGGACATGCTCAACGTCCGGGATTTCGGAGCTAAGGGCGACAGCACCACCGACGACACGGCGGCCATCCAGGCGGCGCTGGATGCGGCCAGCACACGGGGTATCTCCGCCGTGTTGTTCCCCACCGGGACCTACAAGGTCAGCGCGACCACGGCGGACAACAATTTCTTTGCCGCCCTGACGGTGCACAGCGGGCAGCGGCTGCTTTTCGACGCCGCTACCCTCCAGCTCACCGCCAATGGCTACGATTTCTACGCCGTGCTGAACATCCACAACGTGAACAACGTCACCGTTGAGGGCGGGCTGACCATCATCGGCGACCGGGAGTCCCACACGGCCACCACCGGTGAGAGCGGTCACGGCATCCGCATCGTCAACAGCCACAACGTCCATGTCAGCGATGTGAATATCCGGTACACCTGGGGCGACGGCGTGTGCGTAGGCGGCAACGGGACCATGGATGAGATTTCTAAAAATGTGACCATTGAACGTGTGCGAACATATAAGTGCAGCCGCAACGGCCTGTCCATTATCGAGGCGGACGGCGTGGTGGTGCGGGACTGTGACTTCACCTGCACCGACCGCACAAACCCTCAATATGGCATTGATATAGAACCGAATCTTGGGACTTCCACAAATATCCTAATTGAAAATGTTAGGATGCTGAATAATGGCGTCGGTTCTTTTACGTTGTACATCAAGAAAGCCACCATGCCAGGAACTATTGCACTACGAAATATTGAAACCGATAGTAAAACGGCTATTTACACAAGTAGCGATTCCGGTGCGACGTTCGATGTGTCTGTTATTGGTTGGAAACATACTCAGAAATCAACAGTAACCTCATCAAACAGTCCTACGCTTCGTCTTAGCGGTACTGGTAATCTAAAAGTTGACCAATTAACAGTTGTAAACAATAGTTCAAGAACCGTAATATATCCAAACAATGTGAAGAATGTCTACATTACGGGCATCAAAGTTATTGATGATGCAAGTGTAAGTACTGCTGGTACTTTATCTATTCAATCTTCTGCGGATGTTTTTATAGATAACGTCGTTATTGATGGATTCCTTAGTAGAAATCCTCATGAAGTAACTTGGCATTTAGGTAATAGTATTGTTATAAACAACACCCAAGATACTAATGTGAACTTAAATAGCCATCTGACCACCGGCGGCAGCAGCGAGAGTTACAAGCTGCTGCTGTGCGACAAGGCGCTGGTGCTGGGTACGGCCCTCAGCGCCAAGGCCCGGGTGTTCATCCCGTATACCTACGGCAACGTGAATCCCTTCCGGGTGGTGAACACCACGGCCACGGAGGTACAGCTGTACACCACGGTGTCGGCAGGCATTACGTTTGTGGGCGACGTCCCCGGCGGCAGCTCCGCCAACTCCGCCGCACTGACCGGAAACGCCAGCTATGAGGTCACGCCCATGCTAGCCAGCGGTCTGGTGTATGTGCGGAAGCTGAACACCCGTGTGCCTGTCAAGACCTCCGAGATCACCAACGACAGTGGGTACCAGACGGCGGCACAGGTGGAATCCACCGTGACAGGCAAGGGCTACCAGACGGCGGCACAGGTCGGCGCCGCTATCACGGCGGCCGTCGGCGCGGCAATGGAGGCGAGCTACTGATGGGAAAATACAGCACCCTGAGCGCTCTGCTGAGCGCTATTGCAGACGCCGTCCGCAGCAAGACCGGCGGTAAAGCGCCCCTTGCCGCCGAGAATTTCCCGGAGGCCATCGGTGGCATCGTCACCGGCGGCGGAGTGGATACCGGCGACGCCACGGCCACGGCGGGCGACATCCTGGCGGGCCTGACGGCGTATGTGGCCGGGGGGAAGGTCACCGGTACGCTGAAAATGGCCCAGGGCACGGTAACGCTGGGAAAGACGGTAACAAACGCCGTATACGAGACCATCACCCACAATCTGGGCACAGTGCCATCCCTGATCTTTCTGCGGGTGGAGAACACCCCCACCTTTGACAGCACGACCACCTATAACGTGGTGTGCGGATATGCAGTCAACTTCGCCTCCGGTCTGGTGCCGGGGGTGCGGACCAACAAATCAGCTGCCCAGTGCATCAACTCCAGCGGCGGCGGAGCGGGCGACACCGTCGCAGCGGCGGCAACCACCTGCGTGGCGGACCAGATCACCGCCAGCTCCTTCCGCCTGCGGACCAACGGCTCCTCCCGATGCTGGGCCAACGGGTCCCAGATCAGGTGGATCGTGCTGGCGATGTGAGGCGCGCGAAGGCGGCAAACGGTGAAGCCTAAAGAGTTATATGCCGCCAGCCGGTAAAAAATATGCCAAAGGCCCCCTGCTTTCACGCGGCAAAAGCAGGGGGTCTTTCTTGCAATTTGGGGAAAAATGCCCGTATCAGAGTGAAAATCGCATGGGTATCCAGCAGCCCATATCCCAGAAACCAGCGATATGCCGCATTATGCCGCCCCGGTGGGGCTTTGGGGCATGCCGGCAATATAGGCATCCGCCACCGCCGGAACGTAATAGGGGCGATAGCACACGCCCTGCTCCCCGTCGTCACATTCCACCCAGAACACATAGTAGGGCATGAAGTACCGGTCCGTCTGCCGGGCCAGGTATTGCAGGTCCACCCGCTTGACCCGGTCCTCCCCCGGGAAGGGCTCCCAGGCAGACAGGTGCTGTCCCGCCGCCAGCCGCTGCCGGGCCTGGTCCACAGTCACCAGCGGATAAGCTCCCACCGTGTTGGCGTCGGACAGCTCCGGCCGGTACAGCCGGACCTCACAGCTGCCGCCGGACAGCCGGACCCACGTTTTCAGGATGCTGCGCTGAAGGATGCCCTGGGTCAGGTCCTCCTCCGGCCGGTAGAAATACAGGGAACAGCCGCCGCTGTCCCGGGCGGCCATAAAATACCGGGTCTGCTCCCCGAAAATAGAGCCATACTGCTCCAGCAGCCACGCCGCCGCAGCGTCAGGGGTCAGAGCCGCCAGCTCCGGCCGGGAAAGCTTCACCCACAGCTCTCCACTCTCCCCCACGGTCACGGTGACATTCTTCCACGTCAGCGCCAGCTCTGTGGGCCCCCCTCTGACGGCAAACGTCACGCCGCACTGCCAGGTCTCCCCGGCCCAGGCGTCCTCCATGGCGGCCTGCACCGTCTCGTCCGGCACCCGGACCTCCACGGCGGCCTGGGCCACGTCCGCCCCCGCCGCCGCCGCCAGCTGCTCCATGGTCCGCCGCAGCTGCGCATAGTCTCCGCCGCCGGTGCGGAAGCCGTTGGCCACGTCCATGCGAGTGGTGTTGCGGAACACCGGCAGGGCGGCAAGCTCCATGCCCTCCCGCCACGGTCCGCCGTCATAGGCGGCAAATTCCTCCGCCGACAGCGGGTAATCTCCCATGCCGCTGTAGTCCCTGTCGATGGTCAGCACCGGCAGGTCCCCAGGCTCCGGGTCCGGGGCGGGTTCCGTCGGGCGGCCTGCCAGCGCCCAGGCTCCCGCCGCCAGCAGCAGACACGCTGCCGCCGCGGCCAGCGGCTTCCACCGCGGCCTCCGCCGGGACCGGGCGGCCTGGGTCTCCTCCAAAAGCTCCTGGGGCAATTCATTCATGGCGTCGCTGAGCTGTTCCGGGTTCATACGTCAAAGCCCTCCTTTTCCAGATAGGTCCGCAGCCCCTGGCGGGTGCGGTACAGCTGACTCTTGACCGCCGGTACGCTGATGCCGCAGACCCGGGCCGTCTCCGCCAGGGAGTCGGCATAGTAATAGCGGCAGAGAAACGCCCGGCGGGCGGGAAGCGGCAGCGTCCGGAGATAGTCGCCCACGGCCCGGCCCAGCTCCCGCAGGTCCAGGGCCTCCTCCGGCGTGTCCCGGCCGGATACGCAGTCCCCCAGCTCCTCCAGGGACACGGCGTAGGCCGACCGCTTCACCCGGCCCCGGGCCCGCCAGCGGTCGATGGACAGCTGCCGGGTGATATGGCCCAGATAGGTGGACAGCACCCGGGGCCGGTGGGGCGGCATGGAGCCCCATGCCCGCAGATAGGTGTCGTTGACGGTCTCCCGGCTGTCCTCCCGGTCCGCCAGGATGTGGAAGGCGATGGCCGACAGATACCGGCCATACTGCCGGTCCGTCTGGCGGATGGCCTCCTCATCCCGCTGCCAGTACAGGGTCACGATGTCGCGGTCCTCCATGGTGACATTCTCCTTTCGAGTTGCTTCTGCCTGTCATCCCGTCAAAAAATCCCGGCGGTTTCGCGGAAAAGGGGAAAAATTTTTTATACTGCCCCTATTATGCCGCCAGAGCCGGGGCCCGTCAAGACAAATGCGCCGAAAGGGCTTGCCCAAACGGTCCCCAGGCGGTATAATGAAGAAAATATAGTCGCAGGAGGACGTTTTTATGGGAATCGTGGTGCTGGGCGCCGTTTTTGTGGACATCAAGGGATACCCCACGTCCACCTATATCCCCGGCGGGCGCAATGTGGGCCGGGTGGAGCAGGTCCCCGGCGGCGTCAGCCGCAACGTGGTGGAGGACATCGCCAACGTGGAGCTGCGTCCCACCTTTGTGAGCCTGGTGGACGACACCGGCCTGGGCTCCGACGTGGTGCGCCAGCTGAAAAATCACAAGGTGAACACCGACTATGTACTGCCCACTCCCGACGGCATGGGCACCTGGCTGGCGGTGTTCGACAACCAGGGGGATGTGTGCGCCGCCATCAGCAAGCGCCCGGACCTGCGGCCCCTGATCGCCCTGCTGGACGAAAAGGGGGACGAGATCTTCCGGGACGCCGACAGCATCGCCCTGGAGATCGACATGGACAAGGAGATCGTCAAGCGGGTGTTCCAGTACGCCAGGAAGTACCAAAAGGACGTATACGCCGTGGTGTCCAACATGAGCATTGCCGTGGAGCGCCGGGACTTCTTGCAGCAGACCAGCTGCTTTGTGTGCAACCAGCAGGAGATGGGCATTCTGTTCTCCGACGATTACAGCGAAAAGACCCCGGAGGAGCTGCAAAAGATCCTGGCCCTGAAGATCCGCAGCGCCCGCATTCCCCGGATGATCGTTACCATGGGGGCCCAGGGGGCCGTGTACGCCAGCTGTGACGGGGACCAGGGGGCCTGTCCAGGCCGCAAGGTGGATGTGAAGGACACCACCGGCGCGGGAGACGCCTTCTTTTCCGGAGCTACCATCGGCCTGACCTATGGCAAGACACTGGCCGAATCCTGCGAGATCGGCACCCGGCTGGCCGCCTCCACCATCTGCACCAGCGGCAACGTGTGCCCCCGGTTCCTGCCGGAGGAGTTCGGCCTGGACGTGGCGGTAACGGACTGAGGAGGGGCATATGAAACGGATCGACGAGTGCACGGATATGACCGTGCTGGTGGCCCTGCTGGTGCTGGGTATTCTGCTGGTCATGGGGGCGTACCGCATTTTCTCCTTCCTGTGCGAACATGCGGCCCTGGACGCCCGGACCCTCCTGCTGGGAGCAGCGTGCCTGCTGCTGGCGGTTGTGGGCTTTCTGCTGGCCCGGCGCAGCTTCCGGCGGCTGCAATACCTGCGGGACAACGGCGAATAACGTGTAAAGTAAAATGCGGTGCAGTCCCTTTTCGGAGACTGCACCGCATTTTACTTAATTATAACTATGTTTTCAAAACTGCAGGAACCCTGCGGGAGCGCCCAGATGACGCACCAGCAGCTGCCGCACAGGGACAGCCACGTCTCCCACGGCCTCCTCCGCCTGAGCAAACAGCATCACCATCATGGCAGCGTTGGGGAAGGGGCAGAACTCGCCGGGATTGCACAGGGAGATCAGCGCCATGCCCAGATACGACACGGCCAGCGCCTGCATGAACGGGTCGCGGCCGCCCTCCCGCAGCAGAGCAATGCGGTCGTGGAGCAGCCGTCCGTAGGCTACGATGCCCACCAGGCCCATACTGCCCATGACCTGGGCCACGCTGTTGTGGTAGAACACCATGCTGCCCTCCACGCCGCTGAACACATCGGCGTTCCGGGTGCTGCACAGGCCGATGCCGAATACCGGATGCCGCAGGAAATCATCCACCGCCCGGGCCAGAAACTGGAGCCGGTCGGAGTTGCTGTCCTGGATGTCCTCGCCCATACGGCTATGGAGCACCCATTGCAGCACCACGGGGCCCGCCGCCAGAACAGCGATCCCGGCGGCCACGGCCAGGGCCGTCAGGCACCGGCGGCTGATGACGCCGTGACGCATCAGATACACGCCGCACAGGGCCAGGATCACCGCGCCGAACAGCAGCGCGCTGCGGCTGCCCGTCAGGGCGAGGGCCAGAGCCATCACCCCGCCGGTGACCAGATGGCCCCGGTGCTTCAGGCTCAGATAAAACGGCATAGGCAGCGCCGTCAGCAGAACGGATGTGGCAAAGTTCCGATAGGACAGATACAGCACACCGACCACGGCTCCGTTTGCCAGCCACGCCTTCAGATAGGCCAGCAGCACCGCCAGAGCCATGCACATGCCCAGGGCGCAGAAAATCCCGGCAAACCGCCGGTGCAGGTCATAGGTCCGCTTCTCTGTCAGGTGGGAGCGGAACAGCACATACAGCACCAGCATCCCCACCCCCAGGCCCAGGGTATAGTACAGGGACAGAGGCTCCACGGCCTGCTTCCGGGTGATCACGTCGCAGCCGCCCAACAGGGTGGCGATGGACACCAGGGCCAGGCCCATGCCGCTGCGGCCCAGGCGAAGCGTCACCGGCCACACGGCAAAGTGCCACAGAAGCGCCAGCACCAGCGGCGGCACCAGGGCCGCGCAGGGCAAGAAGTCCGACAGCTGCCCGTAGCACTGGGTGGACATGAGAAACGCCATGAAAAACGGGCACACCGGAGCCAACAGATCCGGGCAGGCGGCCAGCAGCCAGATGACGATGCAGCCCAGGGCCACCACACCATAGACCGGCTGCCCCGCAGCCATAAACGCCCCCGCCACCGTCAGCAGTACGGGAAAATATGCGCGGCTCAGCCAGAACCGCTGTGCATACCGGCTAAGCCGGGAAAAAAATGTATACAAAGTCCGGCGCGCCCGGGCCCACAGGCCCCCCGCCAGATCAAGAGACGGCATCCACATAGCACACTGCGCTCCTTTACCGCAGAAACTACCTTTTTAGATACTTGGAAAAATTCTTTTTTCATCGTCGGGCCCGGCGCATCCCTTCCTGTCAGGTGCGGGGCCTCAAACCCACTTCCCAGGGTATTATATCATAAAAAGTTTGAAAAATTTGTAAACATTTGGGGCATTTCGTCACCCATAAGGGCCCAACGACCCAGTATTGCGTACTTTATCACGTTTAGACTCGTCTGTCAACCCGGAAAATCAACATTTTTCTCCCGATAAGTCTCTCGTTCGTTGTACAGTATCGCGCCGCATTGTCCATAACCGGCGCACACTGCCCTGCAGCACCCAGTATATGGCCCCGCCGCTGCCGCCATGCAGGCGAAGCGGATAAAAAAATCTCCCCGGCAGACTGGCTGCCGGGGAGATTTTTATTCGTTTGCGTTAAGCCGCTGGGCTGTTCAGCACTTCTCGTAGATGGTGGCAACGCCCATGCCGCCGCCGATGCACAGAGTGGCCAGGCCGCGCTTGGCCTCGGGACGCTTCTGCATCTCGTGCAGCAGGGTGACGATGATCCGGGCGCCGGAGGCACCCACGGGGTGACCCAGAGCAATGGCGCCGCCGTTGACGTTGACCTTGCTCATGTCAAAGTGCAGCTCGCGGGCCACGGCGATGGACTGAGCGGCAAAGGCCTCGTTGGCCTCCACCAGGTCCATGTCCTCGATGGTCAGGCCGGCCTTCTTCAGAGCCTGACGGGTAGCGGGCACGGGGCCCACGCCCATGATCTTGGGATCCACGCCGCCCTGGCCCCAGCCGATGAGCTTGGCCATGGGCTTCAGACCGTACTTCTCGACAGCCTCGCCGGAAGCCAGCACGATGGCGGCAGCGCCGTCGTTGATGCCGGAGGCGTTGGCAGCGGTGACGCGGGGCTGGCCCTTGTCAGCGGCATCCTGGATGCCGGTGGGCTCGAAGGTGTTCACCACCTGGGGATTGGGGGACTCGGGGCTGACGGGGAAGGCGCCGCGCAGCTTGGCAATGCCTTCCTTGGTGACGCCGGCCTTGGGATACTCATCCTTGGCGAAGGGGACCATTTCCTTCTTGACCTTGACCATCACGGGGACGATCTCGTCGTCGAAGCGGCCGGCCTTCTGGGCGGCCTCGGTCTTCTGCTGGGAAGCGGCGGCGAAGGCGTCCTGCTCCTCGCGGGTGATGCCCCAGATATCGTTGATGTTCTCGGCGGTGGTGCCCATGTGATAGTTGTTATAGGCGTCCCACAGGCCGTCCTTGATCATGGTGTCCACCAGCTTCTTGTCGCCCATGCGAGCGCCCCAGCGGGCGTCCATGGAGGCAAAGGGAGCGGCGCTCATGTTCTCGGTACCGCCGCAGACCACCACGTCGGAATCGCCGGCCAGGATGGAGCGGGCGCCCTCGATGACAGACTTCATGCCGGAGCCGCAGACCATGCCCACGGTGTAAGCGGGAACGGAATAGGGGATACCGGCCTTGATGGCCACCTGGCGGGCAACGTTCTGGCCCTGGGCAGCGGTCAGGATGCAGCCGAACATAACCTCATCCACGTTTTCGGGGGCGATATTGGCACGCTTGAGGGCCTCCTTCACCACCACGGCGCCCATCTCGGCGGCGGGGGTGTTCTTCAGGGAACCACCGAAGGAGCCGATAGCGGTACGGCAGCAATTGACGACATACAGATCTTTCATGATGGAATTATCCTCCTACATTTGGTTTTGGGGTTCTACTCTGTACCTATATCGTAGTCATTTTCGGTCGAATAGTCAACCCCCAGAATTGCTCCGCGCTGAAAAATCGTAGGACTGAACAGGAAATAACCCGGTTCCTTTGTTAGTTTGACTAAAAATTAACAAACTGTTTTCCTCAGGAGAGAGCCGAACGGGCCTCCTGGAGCCTGGTATAAAAGGCGCCGGGGTCCAGCTTGTTGAACAGGCGGGTGTTGTATTCCACCTTTGCGCCGGCCACGGCGGCCTTGATTTGCGTTTCAAACAGGGCATTGACCACGGCGGACTGGTCCAGCTCCTTGCCCACGGCCACATACAGGGCGCTGCCGGTGTCGATGACATCGCTGACCTGGCCGGGCTCCAGCGCCGACACGGCGGCGGCCAGGGTCTCGCCCATGTCCCCGGCGGAGGCGGTGACGCCGGCCTCCGTCACGTCCTCCATGCCCAGCTGGCCCGCCAGGTCCAGATACGCGGCGGTAACGTCCTGGGCGTCCCGCAGCTGCTGGGCAAAGCTCTCGGCCGCCAGGCGGGTGTTGTCGTCATCCTGGCCGTCCAGGGGCCAGTACAGCAGCAGACTGGTGGCATAGCCCTTCTGCTGGGCCAGGGCGTCAATGTCCTCCTGGGCAGGGTACAGAGCGCTGCCGGGGGTACAGAACGCCTGACGCACCCCGGCATACAGGTAATAGCCCCGGCTGATGGCGTCGAACATGGCCTCCGACACGCCCATGCCCTGGATCTGCTTGCTGTAGGCCTCCTGGCTGCCGTAATAGGTGATATACTGCTGGCGCTGGTTTTCCAGGGCCTCCCGGTCGGCGTCGGACAGGGTCACATTCCCCCGCTTGGCCCACTGGCGGACCACGGCGTACAGCTTCACGGTCTCCAGGGCGTCCTGCTTGGCATAGGCCCCGTAGGTCATCCCCTCGGACAGCTCCGCGTCAAAGTTAAGGTCCTGAACGTTGTACGCCAGATACTCGCAGTCATAGGCCAGCCAATACAGATACTCCTCGGCGTCAATGGCCTCTCCGTTGACGGTCAGCAGCTCGGCGTCGGGCCGGATGCCGCTGGCCTGATAGAACAGGCCGTCGGTGCGGTGGCCGTTGGTAAGGATACCGCTGGCGGAAATGCCCACCACCAGCAGCGCGGACAGGACCACCGAGGCGGCCAGACGGATCCATGCTTTTTTCATAAGTTATCTCCTTCCCGGGCAGCTTTGCCCAGCTCTTCTTTTTTCAGCCGCAGCTCCTCCGTCAGCTTCCCGGCAGCGGAGAGGGCGTCCTCCCCGGGGGCCAGGTGCAGCCGGAGCCGGGGAGGCTCCCCGGCGGACAGACGCAGGCGATTGCGGTAGCCGGGCATGGAGCACACGGCCATCAGGCTGGGTACGTCCACGCGGCTGTCAAAGGTGAAGGCCACCACACCGGCCCTCTGGGTGATATCGGTGATGAACACCTCGGCGGCGGCAGCCCGCAGCAGGGCCACGTCCAGCAGGGCCATCACCGGCTTGGGCGGGTCGCCGTAGCGGTCCGTCAGCTCGTCCACCAGGTCCGACGCCTCCTCCGTGGTGCGGATTGCCGCCATGCGGCGGTACAGGTCCATGCGCTGGTGGGCGGAGGGCACATACCGCTCCGGAATGTGGGCGGAGGTGGCCAGGTCCGCCGAGCAGTCGGGGCGGATGTCCTTTCCCCTCCCCTGCTGCTCCAGCACCGCGTCGTTCAGCAGCCGCAGATACATGTCGTAGCCCACACTCATCAGATAGCCGGACTGCTCCGGGCCCAGCAGGTTCCCCGCCCCGCGGATCTCCAGGTCCCGCATGGCAATGCGGAAGCCGGAGCCGAAGGCCACATACTCCCGGATGGCGGACAGGCGCTTGCCGGCCACCTCCGTCAGCACCTTGCCGGGGCGATAGGTCAGATAGGCATATGCTCGGCGGGCGCTGCGGCCGATGCGGCCCCGGATCTGGTGCAGCTGGGACAGGCCCAGCCGGTCCGCGTCCTCGATGATCAGGGTGTTGACGTTGGGGATATCGATGCCGGTCTCGATGATGGTGGTGCACACCAACACCTGGATCTCGCCGTCGGCCATCTGCTGCATGACGGAGCTCAGCTCCCGCTCGGCCATTTTGCCGTGGGCAATGCCGATGGCCGCATCCTCCCCCAGCCACTGCCGCAGGCGTCCGGCGGTGGACTCGATGTTCTCCACCCGGTTGTGCAGGTAATATACCTGGCCGCCCCGGCTCAGCTCCCGGCGGATGGCCTCGGCAATGACGGGCCACTCGTGCTCCATCACATAGGTCTGCACCGGCTGGCGGTCGTGGGGCGGCTCCTCGATGGTGCTCATGTCCCGGATGCCGGACAGGGCCATATTCAGAGTCCGGGGAATGGGGGTGGCGGACAGGGTCAGGGTGTCCACCTGCCGGGCCCGCTCCCGGAGCTTTTCCTTGTGGGTAACGCCGAAGCGCTGCTCCTCGTCGATGACCAGCAGCCCCAGGTCGTGAAATTGCAGGTCCTTCTGCAGAAGCTTGTGGGTGCCGATCAGCAGGTCCACCTTTCCCGCCTGGGTCCGGGCCAGAATGTCCCGCACCTGGGCGGGGGTCCGGAACCGGGAGAGCACCTCGATGTTCACCGGGAAGGACCGGAACCGGTTCACCGCCGTGGCATAGTGCTGCTGGGCCAGGACGGTGGTGGGCACCAGAATGGCGGCCTGCTTGCCGTCCAGAATGCACTTCATCACCGCCCGCAGGGCCACCTCGGTCTTGCCGTAGCCCACGTCGCCGCACAGCAGCCGGTCCATGGGCCGGGGCTGCTCCATATCGGCCTTGATGTCCCGGATGGCCTGGAGCTGGTCGTCGGTCTCCGTGTAGGGGAAGGCGTCCTCAAACTCCTGCTGCCAGGGGCTGTCCGGCGAGAAGGCATGGCCTGCCAGCCGCTGGCGCTGGGCATACAGCCGGATCAGGCCCTCGGCCAGGTCCTTGGCGGCGGCCTTGGCCTTGCGGGTGGTCTTGGCCCACTCGGTGCCCCCCAGCTTATTGAGCTTGGTGCGCTCGTTGTCCTCGCCGGGGCCGATGTACTTGCTGACCAGGTCCAGAGACGTGGCCGGAACGTACAGCACGTCCTGCCCGGCATAGGCGATCTTGACATAGTCCTTTTCCACCCCGTCCACCGGCATGCGCAGCATGGCCACGAACCGGCCGATGCCGTGATGGGCGTGGACCACCAGGTCCCCGGGGGTCAGGTCCGTGTAGGACTGGAGCTTCTGCTGATTGCTGTCCCGCCTGGGCCGGGGCTTTTTGGCCCGGCCGGACAGGGGCGTGGTCAGCTGCCCCTCCGTCAGCACCGCCAGCCGCCCCTCCGGATATTCGCACCCGGCGGACAGGGCTCCCACGGCAATGAGCACCGTGCCCTTTTCCGGGGACTTTTCCCCGGACAGGTCCACGGCGGCGGGGATTTTCCGGTCCGCCAGCATCCGGCGGAGGTTCCGGGCCCGGACCTCGCCGCCGCACAGCACCATCACCCGGTAGCCCGACGTGAGATAGTGGGTCAGGTCCGTGCAGGCCAGCTCCAGGGAGCCGCCGTAGCTGGACAGCTGCTTGGCCGTCAGCTGGAGAAGGTCCCGGGGCTGCAGCAGCTGCCGCCCGGTGGTGAGACCGTCCAGCTGCACCGTGGGACGCTTTTCCAGCCCCAGGGCCAGCTCCGGCTCCGAGGCGGCAAAATCCGCCAGCTCACCGGCCAGAAAGCCCGCCTCCATTCCGGCGGACACGTCCTCCTTCAGCTGCCACAGCCAGCCCCGCAGGGCCTCCGCTGTGCGGCCGCTGTCCTCCACGCAGATCAGGGCATCCGCGGGCAGATAGTCCAGGGCGGTGGTCTTTTCCGGGTACACCGCCGCCATGCAGCGGTCCGCGCCGTTGGGGGTGACCCCCTGGCGCAGCAGGGCGGCATCGGCGGTCAGCAGGTCCCGCAGGGCCTGGGTGCCCTGCTTCCGGGCAAGGCGCTTCACCGCGGCCTCCAGCCGGGCGGCGGCGTCCTCCGCCGCATGCTCCTCCCAGCCGGGCAATACCTCCGCCGCCGGAAGCAGCAGTGCCTCCCGGCGGTTTTCCACCCGGCGCTGGGTGGCGGCGTCAAATATGCCCAGGGAGTCGATCTCGTCGTCGAAAAATTCGCAGCGCACCGGCTGCTCCATGCCCGGGGAGAACACGTCCAGGATGCCGCCCCGCAGGGCGAACTGTCCCGGGCCCTCCACCTGGTCACAGCGGGTATATCCGGCTCCGGCCAGCCGCCGGGTCAGGGCGTTCAGGTCCCACTGCTGGCCCACGGCCAGGGTCAGTGCCGTCCGCTCCAGCACCCGGGGCGGGATGCACCGCTGCACCAGCGCGTCCGGGGTAGTGACCACCACGGGGCTGTCCGCCAGGCGGTACAGGGCCGCCAGCCGCTGGTTTTCCCACTGGCGGCTGGACTCCATAGGCCGCCACTGAAGCTCCCGGGCCGGGAGCACCAGGGGCGTCTCCCCGGTGAGCACGGCCAGGTCACCGGCCTGGCGCCGGACCTCCCGTTCGTCGGCACACAGCACCCACAGGGGCCGTCCGCTGTCCCGGTGCAGGGCCGCCTCCACCTGGGCCCGGTGGACCGGTCCCACGCCGGTGACCAGCACCGGCGAAATGCCGCCGCGCACATCCTCTGTCAGCTGCCGCACCTCCGTCAGGTGCAGCAATTCCTTTACCAGCGCCTTCACCGGGCACCTCCCTTCGTTTTCCCCCAACGCATCCGGGGGCGTATACGGTAAGTATACGCCCCGAAGCTGTAATTTAACTTAAATTTTGTCCGTCCGCCGCCTGTCGGGGGCGGGAACCCTTCTATGCTTATGCGCTCTTTCCGGATTTCTTCTCCCGGGTAAAGACCTCTGCCGTGATCAGCGCCGTCAGCGGGATGGACAGGATCACGCCCACGCTGCTGGCTACGCCGCTGACCACCTCCAGGGATACATAGGCCGAGCTCAGCAGCTGCCTGGGGGACAGTCCCAGAGAATACAGGTACAGGATCAGGGTAAAGCCGCTGCCCAGAAATGCCAGGATCAGGGTGTTGGTCATGGTGCCCACCATGTCCCGGCCGATGTTCATGCCGGAGCGGAACAGCTCCCTCCGGGACAGCTCCGGATTGGCGGCGTGGACCTCCGACAGGGAGGAGGCAATGCCCATGGTCACGTCCATCACCGCGCCCAGGGCGCTGATGACGATGCCGCCCACCAGCAGGCCCCGCAGACCGATGGGCGTGCCGGTCTGCCGCAGCTGCAGCAGGGGCTCCACGTCGTCGATGCGCAGGCCGTCGATGCGGGTCAGTCCCTGGGCCAGCAGGCCGAACAGCAGGGCCAGGGCGGTGCCCGCCACTGCGCCCAGCATGGCGCACACGGTCTTTTTCCGGACGCCGCCTACGATGGTCAGGCTTACCACCGCCACATAGGCACAGACGATAAACGTCATCAGCAGCGTGTTGGCCCCTTTCATCAGGGACGGCAGCAGCACGCCGAACAGGCACACCAGCGTCACCGCCAGGGCCACCAGGGATTTGACCCCCGTCCGGCCGCCCACGGCCACCGCCGCCGCGATGAACAGCACCAGCACGATGCAAAGGGGCAGCAGTCGGTCGAATTCATACACCGTGGCATTGACGGTGCCGTCGGAATAGGTGGAGATCAGGACGGTGGCCCGGTCCCCGACCTTCAGCGGCCCGCCATACAGGGGCCCCACATAGTTATATACCTGCATCTGCTGGCCCTTATAGTCGCCGGAGCGGACGGTGACCAGCAGCAGCTGCTCGCCGCGATAACCGTTGTCGGAGGCAGGGTCCTTCTCCGTGGAATCGGAGAGGATCTGGTCCACGGAGGCGCTTTCGTAATCCGCGCGGTTCTCTGGCTCGTCGGACTGCACCGGCACGGGAGCCGCCAGCAGCCGCGCCGCCAGCAGCACCGCCACCGCCGCCGCCAGAACGACGCACGTCCATTTATTCTCCCGCAGCCAGGCGGCGGGGCCGGGCCCCTTCGTTTTTTTCTTCATATATACCGGTCCTTTCGGCAATTGGTGACACCAGCATAGCAAGTTGCGCCCCCCTTGTCAAGCAGGGCTTTGTGCAATCATCCATGCCTTGTGCACATATTAGCAAAATTTGTGTCAAATCTGCAAATAAAGCTGGAAACTGACAGAAGCGTATGTTACAATGAAAATACCTGTGGGGCGGGAAGCTCCGGGGAAATTAAAGGAGGTTATTGTTTGATGAAAACACCTGTACGCACCAGACTCCTGTCTGCGCTGCTGTCACTGGTCATGCTGGTTTCCCTGCTGCCGGTGTCGGTATTCGCAGCGGACCCGGCGTCCAAAAGTGCAGCACTGGTCACCGACGCGTCGACCTTGAAGGCCGGCGACCAGATCATCCTCTCCGCAACTGCCAACGACAGCACCTTTGCCGCCGGGGCCATGTCCGGAAAATTCCTGTCCAGCGTGGAAACCAAGCTGGACGCCCTGGACAAAAAGGTGGAAATCTTTACGCTGGGCGGAAGCGCCGGGGCCTGGACCCTGACCGCCTCCGACGGCAAAAAGATCTCTGCTGTCAAGGCAAAGGAATTGAGCAATTCCGGCAAGGGCACCGACACCTGGACCATCGCCATCGATGACAACGGCGCCGCCACCATTGCCAGCACGAATACGGCCTGCGGCCGCATTCTGTACAATGTGAGAAACCCCCGTTTCCTGAACTACACCTCGGACACCAACGTGTCCATGCTGCTGCCCAGCATCTATAAGCTCAGCACCGTTCCCGCCCGGGAAAGCGGCATCGTCACCGATCTGACCACCCTGCAGAACGGCGACAAGGTGGTGGTGTTCAACCCCGCCAACAAGAAGGCTCTGTCCTCCGTGTACAACGGCTTCTATAACACAGGCGTGGATGTGGAGCTGACCGGTGGCAAGCTCACCGGCTACACGGATGCAGAGCTGTGGACCGTGAACCGCACCGAGAGCGGCGCCTATACCTTCTCCACCGCCGAGGGCAAGAAGCTGTCCATGGACACCAGCTACAGCAGCACTCCCCTGGACAAGGCCAATGTGGATTGGGCGCTCAGCGCCGCCGCCACGGCGGACTGCTTCTACATCAAGAACGTGGGCCGCGGCAGCTATCTGGAGTGGTTCGCCGAGAAGAACAATTGGAGCTCCTACGGAACCATCGGCAGCAACGAGGCTCTGTTTGCCCAGCAGCTTTATCTGGTGGCAGACACCCAGAAGCCTGACCAGCCCGGTCAGCCTGATGATCCCACCGCTCCCCTGAAGAACGGTGACCAGGTGGTCATCTATAACCCCGCCAACCTGAAGGCCCTGTCCACGGAGTACACCGGCTTCTATAACAAGGGCACCGACGTGACCCTCACCGGTGGGAAGCTGTCCGGCTTTGCCGAGGCGGACATCTGGACCGTGGGCGTCAACGACGATGGCAGCTATACCTTCTCCACCGCCGAGGGCAAGAAGCTGTCCATGGACGAAAAATACTCCAGCACTCCCCTGGACAAGGCCCACACCGCCTGGACACTGGAGCAGGCTGCCACCGAGGGCTGCTACTACATCAAGAACGTGGGCCGCAGCAGCTATCTGGAGTGGTATGCCGAGAAGAACAACTGGAGTGCCTTCGGCACCATCGGCAGCAATGAGGCTCTGTTTGCCCAGGCATTCTTCAAAATTCAGAAAAGCGGCATCGTTACCTCCGTATCCGACGGCGACCAGGTGGTGGTATTCAACCCCGCCAACGGCAAGGCCCTGTCCACGGAGTACACCGGCTTCTATAACAAGGGCACCGACGTGACCCTGGCCAATGGCAAGCTCTCCGGTTATACCAAGGCCGACATCTGGACCGTGGGCGTCAATGCCGACGGCAGCTATACCTTCTCCACCGCCGACGGCAAGAAGCTGTCCATGGACGAAAAATACTCCAGCACCCCCCTGGATAAGACCCACACCGGCTGGAGCATCCTTCCCGCCGCCACGGAAAACTGCGTCTATATCCAGAACGTGGGCCGCAGCAGCTATCTGGAGTGGTATGCCGAGAAGAACAACTGGAGTGCCTTCGGCACCATCGGCAGCAACGAGGCTCTGTTTGCCCAGCAGCTCTATCTGGTAGGCGACGAGACGGACCAGCCCGCCGGCAGCCTGCCCCAGGAGGGCGCGCAGGTGGTGCTGTTCAACCAGAATGCCCAGGGCGTCCTGGCCGGGCAGAATGACAACACCGACAGCCCCGCCGTCAACAACGTCTCCGCCCAGGTGGCCAACGGCAAGGCCATTCCCGGCAACGGCGGCGTGGTGTTCACCGTGGAGCGCAGCGGCGAATACTATCGCTTCCGCAACGAGACCTACGGCTACCTGTGCTCCAACGGCACCGGCAACAACGCCTTCTATTCCCTCACCGCCAGCGACGACGCCGACTGGACCGTGGAGCCCTGCTCCGGCGGCGTGGGCGGCTATCAGCTGGAGAGCCGCACCGCCAAGTTCAACGGCAGATACAGCCAGTTCCTGGAGTATTACAGCGACAGCTATAAGACCTATAGCATGTACAACGTCACGGACTACACCATCTACTCCTTCTTCTTCTATGGCGTAGCCGACAGCGTGAAGCTGGACGGCGGCATCGTCAATGATCCCGCCGTGAAATTCACCTCCGCCGACTCCGTGAAGGGGGGCCAGGATTACACCCTGACCTTTACCGTGGACGATGCGAAGGCGGTCCAGAAGCTGGAGATCCTGGTGGACGGCAGGTCTGCCGGTGTCATCACCGACTACACCGCCGACGGCAGCAATTACACCGCCAATGTGCCTGCCGCCATGCTGGCCGGGTCCGATCAGGTGACCTTCACCGTCCGCGTGACCAATGTCTCCGGCGCCAGCTACAGCGGCAGCCTGGTGGTCACCGTGGTGGACGAGCCCTCCATCGGCGCCGTGACGCCGCTCAAGGGCAGCCAGACCGGCAGCGACAAGCGGCCTGTCATCTCCGCTGAGCTCATCAACGCCGGTGAGAATCCCACCGTGGAAATGACCGTCAACGGGGAGAAGGTCAACGCCGTCTGTGCCGGCGGCAAGGCCACCTACACCCCCGCCGCCGACATGACCGACGGCCGCACCAATGTTACCGTCACCGTCACCCGCGCCGACGGCAAGTCCGCTTCCTTCAGCTGATTCTTCACCGTGGGCGAGTCCCGGTATCAGCTGTACTTCGGTCAGCTGCACAGCCACACCCAGTATTCCGACGGCGCAGGCTCTCTGGAGTCCGCTCTGAGCTATGTGAAGAACCTGCCCGACAGCGCCAACGTGCAGTTTGTGGCCTTCACCGACCACTCCAACTACTTCGACAAGAGCGGCGCGGCCAACCCCGAGGGCGCTCTGTATGACATGAGTCTGGCCACCCCCTACAGCCAGGAGACCTGGAACAGCTACCGTTCCGCCGTGGCCGCCTTCAACGAGGCCAACGCCGGCTCCCTGGTGGCTCTGGCCGGCTTCGAGATGACCTGGTCCGGCGGTCCCGGCCACATCAACACCTTCAATACCCCCGGTATCGTCTCCCGCAACAACACCACCCTGAACAACAAGACCGACTATGCCGGTATGCGCGCCTACTATGCCCTGCTGAGCCAGCAGGAGGGCGCAGACAGCCTCAGCCAGTTCAACCACCCCGGCAACACCTTCGGCACCTTCGGTGACTTCGCCTTCTGGGATCCCGTCATCGACAGCCGCATGTACATGGTGGAGGCCGGCAACGGCGAGGGCCAGATCGGCGCCGGCGGCTATTATCCCAGCTATGAGTACTACACCATGGCGCTGGATAAGGGCTGGCACCTGGCTCCCACCAACAACCAGGATAACCACAAGGGCCGCTGGGGCAACGCCAACGACGCCCGCGACGTGATCCTCACCGACGACTTCTCCGAGGAGGGCATCTACGACGCACTGCGCGCCATGCGTATGTACGCCACCGAGGACAAGAACCTGGAGATCGGCTACACCGTCAACGGCATGCTCCTGGGCAGCAGCCTCACCGAGGTCCCCGAGAAGCTGGACATCCATGTTACCGTCAACGACCCCGACGCCAGCGATTCCATCTCCAAGGTGGAGGTCATTGTCAACTCCGGCAAGACCGCCTATACCTGGGATGATCCCGCTGTCCTGGCCACCGGCGACCTGTCCGTGACCCTGGACCCCGACTACAGCTACTACTACATCCGCGTCACCCAGGGTGACGGCGACCTGGCGGTCACCGCTCCCGTGTGGGTGGGCGAGACCCTGAAGCTGGGCATCTCCGATGTGACCTGCGGCACCTCCACTCCCGTCACCGGCGAGAAGATGACCGTTACCACCACCCTGTTCAACAGCGAGAGCACCGACGCCAGGATCAAGTCCATCACCTATGCCGTGGGCAGCCAGGTGCTGACCTCCGCCACCGACGCGGGCACCGTTCCCGCCAGCGGCACCCTGGACCTGAGCTATGATATCTCCTTCGATACCGCCCGGGTCTATAAGGTCACCGCCACCGTGGTGCTGGAGCAGGACGGCAAGGAGTATGTGTTCACCAAGGACATTACCCTGGACGTGCTGAACGCCGACGACCTGGTGTATATCGGCATCGACGCCTCCCACTACAACGAGTATGTGGCCGGTAACTACAAGGATTCCATGGGCAACTTCGGCAACCTGGCGGGCAAGTACAACGTCCGCACCGTGGAGCTGAAGACCAGCGACGATCTGATCGCCGCCTGCTCCAATCCCAAGTTCAAGGCCCTGATCCTCACCGCCCCCTCCCGCCGCCTGGCGGACGCCCAGACCGATCCCCGGACCTACAGCGCCGCGGAGCTGGCGGCCATTACCGCCTTCAACGCCGGCGGCGGCACCGTGATCCTGGCCGGCTGGAGCGACAACTACGAGAACTATGACGTGATCCAGAGCAATCCCGCCATCAAGCACATGGCCGCCACCCAGAACGAGGTGCTCCAGGCCCTGGGCTCCAGCCTGCGTATTGCGGACGACGCCACCTATGACGATGTCCGCAGCGCAGCCGACGGCGTGGACAAGTGGCGTCTGTACTTCAACACCTACGGTCAGAGCTTCCTGACCGACGGCGTGGAGGTGGACCCCGCTCACCCCTATGACCGCCTGTACACCGAGGTATTCAGCCACTATGGCGGCGCCTCCGTGTATGCCGTGGATGCAGACGGCAACCCCACCTCTGCCCTGCCTGCTACGGTGACTCCGGTGGTGTACACCCATCCCACCACCTATTCCGTGGACGTGGATAAGGACGGCCTGGGCGGCGCCAACGTGCCCAAGTACGCCTATGCCGAAAACGACAGCCGTCTGCTGGCCATGGCCAGCGAGCAGCTGGAGGGCAAGGGTCTGATCATCGTGTCCGGCGCGGCCTTCATGTCCAACTTCGAGGTCCAGGCCACCATCAGTGACAACGGCTCCGAGAAGAACTACTCCAACTATAAGATCTGCGAGAACCTGCTGGGCCGCATCAACCCCGTGAAGATCACCGACATTGCCACGGTCCAGGCCCAGACCGAGGCCGGTCACAAGTACACCATTGAGGGTGTCGTGACCTCCAACGCCTCCGGTTATGACAAGGCCACCGCCTTCTTCGACTGCATCTATGTTCAGGATGAGACCGGCGGCATCAACTGCTTCCCCGTGGCCGGCGACTTCAAGATCGGCGACGTGGTCCGCGTCACCGGCGTGACGGAGACCTATCAGGGCGAGAACGAGCTGCAGGTTTCCTCCATTGAGAAGATCGGTGAGACCACTCCCGTCACTCCCAGAGCCGTCACCTCCACCCAGATCAACGACGGCTCCGTCCTGGGCCAGCTGGTGACCCTGAACGGCTACGTCACCGGCTATGAGATGGCCGACGGCCTGGTCCAGACCATCCTGGTCCGCGACAGCGAGGGCAAGATCGCCCGCGTGTTCATCGACGGCTATATCACCACCTCCTACGATGTGGCGAACCTGTCCGTGGGCTGCCAGATCTCCGCCACGGGCCTGGCCTCCTATGACAACACCTTCGTCCTGGCCGACGGCACCCCCATGGCTCCCCGCATCCGCGTCCGCGACCGCAACGACGTGGTCTGCACCGCCCATGAGCATACCTTCGGCGAGTGGATCGTCACCACCCAGCCCACCTGCACCGAGCCCGGCGAAAAGACCCGCACCTGCACCGGCTGCGGTGGGGTGGAGACCATGGTCATCGACGCCACCGGCCATCACTACAAGGATGGCAAGTGCACCGTCTGCGGCGAGACCGATCCCAACTACAAGCCCGATCAGCCCACCCAGCCCGGCGTCAAGACCGGCGACGACAGCAACACCACCATGTGGATCATCGTCCTGGTGTGCGCTGCCGCTCTGGCTGTGGTGCTGGTCATCGTGTCCCGCAAAAAGCGCAACAGCTGAGAAAGCCTGATTGCTCAGGTAAGCGCTGAACAAAAGGGGGGTCCCGCCGGATGGCGGGACCCCCCTTTGCCTGTCAAAAAAAGAAAAAACGGCGTCCGCCTTGGTCAAAGGCGGACGCCGTCAGCTTGTCAAAAATCCTTTTTGACAAGCCGAAAAAGCATTTTCAAAACTTTCATGAAAGTTCTGAAAATGCGATGATTAAAAACAAAAGACACCCCTGATGGGTTTCTTTCGTAACTATCTTCCTTTCCGAGGGCAGAGACAATCCTATTTTTTGACAGTCTCACGGCGTCCGCCTTTATCCAAAGGCGGACGCCGTTTCTTTTCATCAATTCATCAATGATTTACTTTTTCTTGCCGCCGTGGGTGGCCTTCATGCGCTTTTCGTGATTGAGGATGGTCTTGCGCATGCGCAGATTCTCGGGGGTGACCTCCAGCAGCTCGTCGTCGGCCAGGAACTCCAGGCACTGCTCCAGGCTCAGCTTCCGGGGAGGCACCAGGCGCAGGGCCTCGTCGGAGCCGGCGGCCCGCATATTGGTCATCTGCTTCTTTTTGCAGACGTTGACGGTGATGTCCTCCTGCTTGGGAGACACGCCCACGATCATGCCCTCGTACACCTTGACGCCGGGGCCGATGAACAGAGCGCCGCGCTCCTGGGCGTTGAACAGTCCGTAGCTGACGGACTCGCCGGTTTCAAAGGACACCAGGGAGCCGGTGCTGCGGCGGTTCAGGTCGCCTTTATAGGGGGCGTAGCTGTCGAACACGGAGGCCATGATGCCCTCGCCCCGGGTGTCCGTCAGGAATTCGTTGCGATAGCCGAACAGGCCCCGGGCGGGGATCAGGAACTCCAGCTTCATGCGGCTGCCCACAGGGGTCATCTCGATCAGGTCGCCCTTGCGGGAGCCCAGCTTCTCGATGACCGCGCCCACGCATTCGCTGGGCACGTCGGCCACCAGACGCTCAATGGGCTCGCACTTCTTGCCGTCGATGGTGCGGTACAGGACCCGGGGGGGAGACACCTGGAACTCGTAGCCCTCCCGGCGCATGGTCTCGATGAGGATGGACAGGCTCATTTCGCCGCGGCCTGCCACATTGAAGGCATCGGTGGCGCCCTCAAGCTCCGTGACCCGCAGGGACACGTCCTTCAGCGTTTCCCGGAACAGGCGGTCCCGCAGCTGGCGGGAGGTGACGAACTTGCCCTCGCGGCCGGCGAAGGGGGAGTCGTTGACGGAGAAGGTCATCTCCATGGTGGGGGCGGAAATCTTCACAAAGGGCAGAGGCTCCACGCAGTCGGGGGCGCAGATGGTGTCGCCGATGGTGATGTCGCCGATGCCGGACATGGCGATGATGTTGCCGGCGGTGGCCTCGGTGATGGGCTGCTTGCCCAGGCCCTGGAACTCGTACATGGACACGGCCTTGGCCTTCTTGGCCGGGGCATCGGGGTCGTGATAGTTGCACACGGCGATCTCCTGATTCTGCTTCAGGACGCCGCGCTCCACCCGGCCGATGGCGATGCGGCCCACGAACTCGTTATAGTCGATGGCGGAGACCAGCATCTGGAAGGGCTGGTCCAGATCCGCTTCGGGAGCGGGGATATAGCTGAGGATGGTGTCGAACAGCGGCTTGAGGTCCGTGCCCGGCACGTCGGGGGAGTAGGAGGCGATGCCCTGGCGGGCGGAGCAGAACAGCATGGGGGAATCCAGCTGCTCCGGGGTGGCGTCCAGGTCCAGCAGCAGCTCCAGCACCTCGTCGATGACCTCGTGAATGCGCTGGTCCGGGCGGTCGATCTTGTTGACCACCACGATGACCCGGTGACCCAGCTCCAGGGCGCGGCTGAGCACAAAGCGGGTCTGGGGCATGGGGCCCTCGGCGGCGTCCACCAGCAGGATAACGCCGTTGACCATCTTCAGGATGCGCTCCACCTCGCCGCCGAAGTCGGCATGGCCCGGGGTGTCCACAATGTTGATCTTGGTGTCGCCGTACTGGATGGCGGTGTTCTTGGCCAGGATGGTGATGCCCCGCTCACGCTCCAGATCGTTGGAGTCCATGACCCGCTCCACCGTCTCCTGGTTCTCGCGGTACACGCCGCCCTGCTTGAGCATCTGGTCCACCAGGGTGGTCTTGCCGTGGTCCACGTGGGCGATAATGGCTACGTTTCTCAGTTTTTCGTTCTGCAAAGGAAAAACCCCTTTCTTTTGGGTATAAAAATTCATGCACTGTGCGGCGCACCACGAAAACAGGCAAACTCTTCTGTGCATGAAGTTTTGTGCATCATTCCCGGTTGCCCCGAAGGGGCGAGGGAATGGCACATTCTATTTTTTGCTATGCTTTTGCATAGCAAATCTCTCAACCTTCACATTATATCCCCGGATTTTTCCGATTGCAAGAACTTTTTGTGAATTCCGGCTGTTTTTTAGGTTTTGCTTTTCCTTTGACCCGGGACGTGGTATAGTGAGGGGGAAAGGGGGCGTTTGTATGGACCAGGAGACTCTGCGACGGAAATTGGCAGAGCACCGGCCGTCCTTGCAGCAGGCGCGGGGTGAATTTGCCGTGCTGGTGCCGCTGGTGGAGGGGCCGGAGGGGCTGAGCCTTCTGTATGAGGTGCGCCCGGCGAAGCTGCACCACCACAGCGGGGAGGTGTGCTTCCCCGGCGGACGGATGGAGCCTGGAGAGACGCCCCGGCAGTGCGCCCTGCGGGAGACCCGGGAGGAGCTGGGGATCCCGGCAGAGCGGATCGAGCTTCTGGGGGACCTGGACTTTCTTTACCTTCGGTCCGAGGGGCTCATGTACCCGGTGCTGGCCCGGCTGGATCCGGCGGCGCCTCTGCGCCCCAGTCCTGACGAGGTGCGGGACACATTCACGGTGCCCCTGTCCTTTCTGCGGACTCACCCGCCCACAATCTACCGCTACCCCCTGCGGCCGGAGATCGGGGCGGACTTTCCCTATGACAAGGTGGGCGCGGCGGCGGACTATCCCTGGCAGGCCGGGCACATGGAGGTGCCGGTATACGAGGGGCTTCCGTATCCCCTGTGGGGGCTGACGGCCCGGATCACCTGGTGGCTGCTGGAGCGGTATGGGGACATATTGACAGGTATGTTATAATGTAATATGGCTGATTATATAGAAAAAAGAGGAAACTGCTATGGAATTTACACAGGGCGCGCCCTTTGATAGCTTTGGCCTGTCCGAGGCCACCATGCGCGCCATACGGAACAAAGGATACGAGATCAGCACCCCCGTTCAGGCCGGGTGCATCCCCCCCATGCTGGCGGGAAAGGATGTGATCGCCAAGGCCCCCACCGGCACCGGCAAGACCATGGCCTTCGGCATCCCCATCATCGAGCGCATCGACCCGGACAGTGAGGACGTGCAGGCGGTGATTATGGCCCCCACCCGGGAGCTGGCCATGCAGATCACCGACGAAATGCGCCAGATCGCCGTGTGCCATGAGGGGGTCCGCCTGGTGTGCCTCTACGGCGGACAGCCCATTGCCAAGCAGATCAACGCCCTGAAGCGGCGGCCCCAGATCGTGGTGGCCACGCCGGGCCGCCTGTCCGACCACATGAAGCGCCGCACCGTGACTCTGGGCCAGGTGCAGACCGTGGTGCTGGACGAGGCGGACCGGATGCTGGACATGGGCTTTATCCACGATGTGACCCGCATTCTGGACAAGATCCCCCACCGGAGGAATCTGGGGATGTTCTCCGCCACCATCTCCCGGGAGGTCATGGACATTTCCTGGGTGTATCAGCGGGACCCGGAGGAGATCACCGTGCAGGCCACCCGGGAAAATAAGCCGGACATCCTGCAATACCGCATTGAGGTGCCGTCGGACAAGAAGGTGGACGCCATTGCCGCCATCATCCGGGCCCAGCAGCTGGACCGGGTCATCTGCTTCTGCAACACCAAGGGCTCCACGGAGCGGCTGACAAAATTTTTGCAGCTGCGGGGACTGGACGCCCAATGCATCCACGGCGACATTCCCCAGCGCAAGCGGGAGGAGGTCATGGCCCGGTTCCGGGACGGGGAACTTCATGTGTTCGTGGCCACGGACGTGGCCAGCCGGGGCATCGACGTGGACGACGTGGACGCGGTGTTCAACTTCGAGGTGCCGGAGGAAAACGAGTATTATATCCATCGCATCGGCCGCACCGGCCGGGCCAGGAAGCACGGCGTGGCATATACCCTGCTGTCGGACTTCCCGTCCCGCATGCGGCTGGACGATATCGCCCGCAACACCCGCAGCCAGATCATCCCCGCCGTTCTGGGCGAGGACGGCCAGGTGACGCCGGCGGAAAACAAATCCAAGTAAGGAGCGTGGCCCCTATGAAACGACGGATACGGTGGACGGCCCTGGTGCTGGCGGTATGCCTGCTGGCCCTGACCGGCTGCGCACAGCAGCGGGACACCATGACCCTGCGGGTGTGTCTGGACAGCGCGCCCGCCACCCTGGACCCCGCTATGGCGGCCACCGACGCCGAGCGCACGGTGGTGTCCCATTTGTTTGAGAATCTGATGAAGCTCTCCCGGGGGGAGAACGGCAGCATCCAGGCCGCTCCCGCCGTGGCCAAGTCCTATGCCGTGGAGGATAACCTGGACGGCACGGAGACGTATACCTTTACCCTGCGGCAGAATGCCCGGTGGTCCGACGGCAAGGCCGTTACCGCCCACGACTTTGTTTACGCCTGGCAGCGGCTGGCGGATCCGGCCACGGGCTCGCCTCACGCGGCGCTGCTGGATATGGTGGCGGGGTACAGTCAGGCCCGGGAAAAGCAGGACGGAAGCCTTTTGCAGGTGTCCGCCCCGGACGACTTCACCTTTGTGGTGCAGCTGTCGTATAAGTGCGCCTATTTCCTGACGGACGTGTGCGCCGCCAGCGCCACCATGCCGGTGCGCAGCGATGCGGCGGAGCAGGAGGACTGGTCCCTGCACTCCGAGACGCTGCTGACCGACGGGCCCTATCGGGCCACCGCCTGGGAGGAGACGGGGCTGACGGCCCTGACCGCCGACGGGTATTATGACGCCCGCCGTCTGGGGCCGGACGTGCTGGAGTTCCGGTTTGAGACGGACGGCCAGAAGCGGGCGGAGCTGGTGGAGCACGGCGACGTGGACTTTGCCATGAACCTGCCGGAGGGCGACACCTCCGATCCCTATCCCCAGACCACGGTGCTGCTGCTGAACCAGCGGGCCGAGAGCCTGGAGAACGAATCCCTGCGCCGGGCCCTGAGTCTGGTCATCGACCGCAGCGCGCTGGTGGAGGGCCTGTCCTGCGACGCGGCGGAGGGCATTGTGCCCCCGGGCCTGCGCAATACCATGGGCGGCGATTTCCGCACGGAGAGCGGCAGCCTGGTGGACAACGCCCCCGATAACTACGAGGCTCTGTGCCAGCAGGCCAAGACCCTGCTGGAGGAGGCAGGCGGCGTAAAGGCCGTGGGGCAGATCACCCTTTTGTACGATACCTCGGACGAGACGGCGACCAATACCGCCATGGCCGTCCGGGACGCCTGGAAGCACCAGCTGGGGATCATCGCCGTTATGCGCGGCGCCACGGCCCAGGAGCTGGCGGAGGCTGTGAACCGGGGCGAATACATCGTGGCGCTGACGACCCTGACCGCTGACCGGGGCGATGCGTCCGGTCTGCTGTCCTGGTGGCAGAGCGGCAGCAGCTTCCACTCCACCGCCTATGTCATGCTGCTGCGGGCAGCGGAGGCCTCGGGCCGGGTGGAAGTCCGGGACGCCTATCTGGAGGACGCGGAGCGGATGCTGGTGGAGGACGGCTGGGTCATTCCCCTGTACTATCCCCATCGCCACAGCGGCCTGGGCCAGCACCTGACGGCTCCCCTATACGACGGCACCGGGGTGTATCTGTTCTCCGGCGTGGTGCAGCAGACGCCGCAGTAAATCACAGGATTCGGGAGGAAGCACCATGAAAGAGACTGTTTTGCTTACCGGCGGAGCCGGGTTCATCGGCTCTCACATTGCCGTGGAGCTTTTGCAGCGGGACTATGACGTGGTCATTGCCGACGACCTGTCCAATGCCCGCCCGGACGTGCCGGAGCGCATCCGGCAGATCACGGGCCGGGCCCCGGCGTTCTATCACATGGACGCGGCGGACCGTCCGGCTCTGGACCGGGTGTTCCGGGAGCATCCCATTGCCGCCGCCGTCCATCTGGCGGGATACAAGGCCGTGGGCGAGTCGGTGCAGAAGCCCCTGGCCTATTACCGGAACAACCTGGACACCACCCTGGCCCTGCTGGACGTGATGGCGGACCACGGGGTACACCGGCTGATCTTCAGCTCGTCGGCCACGGTGTACGGCGACGCCCCGGCTCCCTGCCGGGAGGATATGCCCACCGGCGGCTGCACCAATCCCTATGCCTGGACCAAGCTGATGATCGAGCAGATCCTGCGGGATGCGGCCAAGGCTGATCCGGCCCTGTCCGCCGTGTGCCTGCGGTATTTTAACCCCGTGGGAGCCCACGAAAGCGGCCTTATCGGGGAGCTGCCCAACGGCATTCCCAACAACCTGATGCCTTACATCACCCAGACCGCCGCCGGTATCCGACCGGAGCTGACGGTGTTCGGCAACGACTATCCCACTCCCGACGGCACCGGCGTCCGGGACTATATCCACGTGGTGGATCTGGCCCGGGGCCATGTGGCGGCGCTGGAGTTTTCCCGGACCAGCCCGGGCTGGGAGGCCATCAACCTGGGCACCGGCCGGGGCAGCAGCGTGCTGGAGATCGTGGAGACGTTTCAGCGGGTCAACGGCGTGGCGGTGCCTTACCGCATCGGCCCCCGGCGGGCCGGGGATCTGCCCACCTGCTATGCCGCCACGGACAAGGCGGCGCAGCTGCTGCACTGGCACGCGGAAAAGGACCTGGCCGACATGTGCCGGGACGCCTGGCGCTGGCAGCAGAGCCAGAATCAATAACGCACACACAATTCCGGGCCGGTATGGGCGCTGCCTGTTCCGGCCCGCAGCATTCGCAAAAGGAGATTTTTCATGATGCCTATCCGTTCCAGGGCCGCAGCGGCGGCCGTGCATATCCTTACTGCCCTGTGCGCCGCTGTGGGCGTGGTGCTGCAATGCGGCTTTATCGGCGGGAAGCTGAACCTGGCCGTCCTGCAATACTTCACGCTGATGAGCAACATCCTGTGCGCCGTGTACTTCACCGGCGCCGCCGTGCATACCCTGCGCCGGGGCGGCACCTGGCTACCGGTGTGCAAGGGGGCCCTGGTGATGGCCATGGCCATCACGGGCATCACCTTCCATCTGGTGCTGGCCGCCGGGGACTTCAGCATGGGCCCCACCCAGCTGATCACCAATCATCTGCTGCACACCGCCGCCCCTCTGCTGACGGTGCTGGATTGGCTGCTGTTCGACGAAAAGGGCCGGTACCGCTGGTTTGAGCCGTTCCTGTGGGGCATTTTCCCGTCGGCGTACTTTGTATACACCATGATACGGGCCCGGGTCAGCAGCTTCCGGTTCTATAACGGCTCACCGTATCCCTATGCCTTCATGGACGTGGACGCCCTGGGCTGGGGCAAGGTGCTGCTGATCTTCCTGGGCATGGCGGCGGCGTTCCTGGCCTTCGGCTATGTGCTGGTGTGGCTGGATCATCTGCTGGCCCGGCGGCGGGCATGACAGGCCGGCGGGACCCGGCCCGGGACATGGAGGCCGCCCGGGACATTGCCCGGCAGGCGGCGTCCCTGGGGGGCGCGGCATACTATGTGGGCGGCTTCGTCCGGGACCGGCTGCTGGGCCGGGAGAACACCGACGTGGACATCGAGGTCCACGGCGTCACCCCCCGGCAGCTGGCGGAGATATTGGACGGTATGGGGGGCCGCCTGGAGATGGGGGCCAGCTTCGGCATTTACGGCCTGAAGGGCTATGGCCTGGACATTGCCATGCCCCGGCGGGAGCGGGCCACAGGCCGGGGCCACCGGGATTTCCAGGTCAGCGTGGACCCGTTTCTGGGCACGGAGCAGGCCGCCCGGCGGCGGGATTTCACCGTGAACGCTCTGATGGAAAACGTGCTGACGGGGCAGGTACTGGACCACTTCCACGGACTGGACGATCTGCGCCGGGGTATTCTGCGCCATGTGGACAGCCGGACGTTTCCGGAGGACCCGCTGCGGGTGCTGCGGGGAGCCCAGTTCGCGGCCCGGTTCCGGTTCGCCGTGGCCCCGGAAACCGTGGCTCTGTGCCGGGATATCGACCTGGCCGCCCTGCCGCCGGAGCGGGTGGAGGGGGAGCTGTGCAAGGCGCTTTTGCAGGCGGATCGCCCCTCGCTGTTTTTTGAGACGCTGCGGGACATGGGACAGCTGTCCCCTTGGTTTCCGGAGGTGGAGGCCCTGATTGGCGTTCCCCAGGAGCCGGGCTTTCATCAGGAGGGCGACGTGTGGAACCACACCATGCTGGTGCTGGACCAGGCGGCGGCCCTGCGGAGCCGGGCACGGCGGCCCTTTGCCTTTATGCTGGCGGCCCTGACCCACGACCTGGGCAAGACCGTCACCACACAGCGGGTCCGGGGACGCATCCACGCCTATGCCCATGAGACGGCGGGAGTCCCCCTGGCGGAGGCTCTGCTGCGGCGGATCGTGGGAGAGAAGGCGGTGACGGCCTATGTATTGAACATGGTGGAGCTGCACATGAAGCCCAACGCCCTGGTGGGAGCCGATGCGTCGGTGAAGGCCAGCAACCGGATGTTTGACCGGTCCGTGGAGCCGGAGGATCTGATCCTGCTGGCCGCGGCGGACGGCCGGGGCACCCGGGGCCGCTGGCCCTGGGAGGATACGGAGCCGTGGCTGCGGCAGCGGCTGGCCCTGTATCGGGAGATCATGGCCCGGCCCCGGGTCACCGGGGCGGAGCTGATCGCCGCCGGATTGACGCCGGACAGCCGGTTCCGGGAGCTGCTGGACTATGCCCACAAGCTGCACCTGGCGGGTATCCCCCACGACAGCGCCCTGAAGCAGACCCTGGCCTACGCCCGGAAGCGGAAATAACCGCACGGCATTTTTTTAGCTTGCAAACAGGATGCTCCTGTGGCATGATAGACGAGAAGCAGTGTATCATGCCACAGGAGGTATTTTTATGCATATCACCGTTATCGGATGCGGGCGCTGGGGCTCGCTGATCGCCTGGTATCTGGACCGCACCGGCCACTGGGTCACGCTGTACGGCCGCCCGGGCTCCCGGCACATGCAGCGGTTTCTTGCCACCCGGCAGAATGACCTGCTGACCCTGCCGGAGTCCATTGCCCTGTCCACGGACCTGGCCTGCGTCCGGCAGGCGGAGACGGTGGTGATCTCCATCGGCTCCCAGGGGCTCCAGGGCCTCATGGACCAGCTGAAGCCTCTGTCCCTCCGGGACAGGATCTTCGTTCTGTGCATGAAGGGCCTGGAGCAGGGCACGGGCCGCCGCCTGAGCCAGATCGCCGAGGAGAATCTGGACCCCTCCAACGCCGTGGCGGTGTGGCTGGGGCCCGGCCACGTCCAGGAGTTTTACCGGGGCATCCCCAACTGCATGGTCATCGACAGCCGCCGGGAGGACGTGAAGCGCCGCCTGGTGCAGTCGTTTTCCAGCGACCTGATCCGGTTTTACTATGGCGACGATCTCATCGGCAACGAGGTGGGAGCCGCCGCCAAGAACGTGGTGGGCATTGCCGCAGGCTTTCTGGACGGCAAGGGACTGTCCAGCCTGAAGGGGGCCCTGATGAGCCGGGGCACCCGGGAGGTGGCGCGGCTGATCCAAGCCATGGGCGGCAGCCAGCTGTCGGCCTATGGCCTATGCCACCTGGGGGACTATGAGGCCACGGTGTTCTCCCGGTACAGCCACAACCGGCAGTTCGGCGAGTCCTTCATCCGGGGCGAGACGTATACGGACCTGGCGGAGGGATACTATACCGTGGAGGCGCTGGTGCTGCTGGGACAGCGGTACGGCGTGGAGCTGCCCATCTGCCAGGCGGTGCACCGCGTTCTCTATTGCGGCGCGGACCCCATGCAGGAGCTGCGGGCGCTGCTGGACCGGAATCTGACCCGGGAATTCGGGGAATGAAGCAAAGGGCCAAGGCCAACCGATCCCGGATGGGCCTTGACCCTTTGTTTTTTGTTTTTATTTTATAATGACGCAGTGCAGGCTGCAAAATTTACCAAGGTCCGACAGCGCATATTCGCGGACGCAGCGGCACAAGCTATGGCTGCGATACCCGAACAGCGGTTTTCGCTGAAAACGCAAGAAAGGAGAACGCAATCATGTCTACCAAGAATACCAACAAGCTGAACGTGCCCCAGGCCCGTGCCGCCATGGATAAGTTCAAGATGGAGGCTGCCAGCGAGGTGGGCGTCAACCTGAAGGAAGGCTACAACGGCGACCTGACCTCCCGCGAGGCCGGTTCCGTGGGCGGCCAGATGGTCAAGAAGATGTGTACCATACGAACTGCGAACTATATCCGTAAGGACAGGACTGCTGCAGGACATGAGATAGAGGTTCGGTACATAGCGGGGATTGTTGTTTAGATTCTTGAATCGCACAGATGCCGCCCAATGGCCATTCAACCACAGGGCGGCATCTTTTGTAACGGAACAGCAAACAAATCGACGATCATTGACACTATAGCAAAATTATCAGCAAAATATCGCTTTGCCAGTATTTATTACCCCACTCATATATCCTAAAAAATCATTGTAGCCTAATGTCCACCGATACACGCCGGGAGCAATTTCTTTTAGGTTCCACCGTTTGATTTTGTCACGCCTAATGGATACAGATTGCCTCTGCAGCGTTTTCCAGTCACTTCTTCCATGTGCAATTTCCTCCGCAAGTGACAAATTTACAACCGCAGGAATGGTATCTGCATCGATTACTTCAAACTCACGGTCTACAGTTCGAAACTGCATCACATTTTCCTGTTCCATGAGCTGTTTGATCGTTTTTATGCAGCTGTCATCTCTGATGATCTCATCGTGCATAGAACGGGTGCTGAGTTCCGGAGTGATCGGAATCTTTCTTGCAAAGTAATCCTTCAGAACATCAGCTGAGCATTCCAAGCTTTTGTTCTGGCTCAACATAGAGTCATCTTGCAAAGAAAAACTCCACATCTCTGCATCTTTAAGTTGGCCATGCCGGTTAACTCTTCCTGCCGCCTGCAAAAGGGAAAGCAACGAGGACATTTCTCTGAAACCTGTTCGGAAGGAAAAATCTACGCCTGCTTCTACACATGAGGTGGCAACTAGTGTCCAATCTCTGTCAGAGGTGTCTTTCAGGCGCTTCTTGATTCGCTTGATCGTCTTACTACGATCCTCTGGGGTTAATGCAGTTGATAGATGTTCGACACATCCCCGGCCATACTTTTGTGCCATATCCGATGCAATGACAGCGGCACTCTGAACCGTATTCAGAATCAGCAGCCGCGGCCCAGGAGAATTTGCCACCCACTCAATCAGATCCCGACGACTGACAGGGGACTCCTTGTTAAGAAATGCAATGCGATTCTGCTCATACGCCATCAGCTGGTTCCGAAGATCATAGCGGACTAATTCCGTTACTTTGGGCTGTGCCATGCCTATTTCCTTCAGACGATCGAGCTCCCAATAGCGAACAAGGGAACCTGATGCCAACACCCAATAGCAACTCCATTCGTCTGCCAAAACGTTCAGCCAACGCCATGCAAGGGGGAGAAGTTTGATGGGTAGTGCGTTATGTGCCTCATCCACAAAAATCACACTTCCCGGCAGCTCGTGAAGTCTTCGAAGCGCAGAAGGCTGACAGGATGACAGGGTTTCAAAGAAGGCAACTGCTGTTGTAACAATGATTGGTGCTCTCCACAAGGATGTTAGATAACGAGTATCAAAATCTTGAAAATCAGCGCGGGAATGCAGCTCTGCAACAACTTCTTCCGGATTCTCTTCCGGCAGTACCAACGCCTTTCGATAAATATCAACTGACTGTTGGATGATGCTGGTATACGGCAATACAACAAATATGCGGCGAGAGTTTCGCTGGGAAGCTTGCTGCAAAAGATGCGCCATCACAGCAGTTGTTTTTCCAGAGCCGACAGGACTATCGCACATTGAAAATCCACTGTTGATTTTTGCATTTCGGCACGCTTGATACATCTCACTACGCAGGAGGCTGCGTTCATCACCTCCACCGAGCTGGGACACATATTTATCCAACGCGGTAAGCCGCTCTTCTGCGCGTAGCAGCGGCATTTTTTTGCTTGTAGGAGCTTGTCCGTATGCGAGAGCAGTATCGCTGTGGTCAGCATCAGCGAGACAAGAAAGCGCCATACGGAAAAGAACATTTTGATCACCGTCATATGGCTGCGTTTCTTTGACAGTTTGAGACCGAAAAATCATCTCATGGCGACGAAGCAGTTCATCCAGTGTTTCGTCAGTTCGTTTCCGCACCTCCGCGTGTTCATCACGAAAAATTGCTTCTTCCCGTAGAGATTCGGTCTCCAAATCTGGAAGCCCTCTGTGGTGTGAATACACCATCAGCGCAGCATACAGACTATCTTGGCTATCTTGAGACTTCAAAGCGGCGCTTCCGGCATCTACATGATTGATTGGTAAATGGCGCTTTCCTCTATCCGAGCTATGCAGCACGTTTTGGTTTTCATCATCCAATTTTCCAAGATCATGCATAAGTGCACTTTTCTGCACGATTTCAGTCAAGATATCTTTGGCTTTTGCTGTATACTGCTCAACGCCTGCTACATACGCTGAAGCTTTTGCGTATACACCCCGAATATGTGCTTCGTAGGTTTGCGGCGGACAGCCGTCCCGGGAACTATGTGCAAGAAAGGCTTCCATCACAAGGTTACCAGATCAACACAGCTTTCAACCCGATCAAGAAGTTCCTGTGGCAAGGTGATCTTATCCTCATAATCATTCCAGGATGTAGATGGATCGTTGATATTTCCGAGCTTTTTCGGGGTTAATGCGTCAAGCAGCAGATACTCGGGACAACTTCCCAGAATGTTTTTATGCTCGATGTACCATGCGTGACGAATACGGACGTCGGGACGGATTGCAGAGCGATTCTGCTCATACGCATGAGGAATCAGCAGCTTCAAAAGCTCAATGTCCACGGCAGTACAACCACTTTTACCGGCATAGTTCGGATTGACAAAGAACGGCATACAGTATACGCCGTGTGCAACAATGCGATAGGCAAGCGGCGCCATGCCCGCGTTTTTCCCTTCCTGAACGCCGGCCTTGTTTGTGTTCGTTTGCCGAAGAATTTCAATCGGTGCAACGGACACACCCATTCCGAATTGGACGACACCGGTTTTGATAAAGTCCTTGTCTCCTCCATCTTCAAGGAATGTGTTGCCGAAAACACGGGCATCCCAATATTTTCGAACAAATGCACTGTCCATGAATTTGGAAGGATCATTTCCCATCTCTGCCTGAATTTGTTTCCTATCTCGTCCGCGATGCTCCAAAATTAAATATCGCTCCGCATTCCCGCTGAACTTTTCAGGAAGTGCTTTGAAGAATGGAGCATCGTGATCATCCAGCAGGTCACGCAGTTTTCGTTTGAAAGAGACCGGAGAAATTTCCCCACAGCCGTTGGGACGCTGCCGAGGATCACTTTCACGGTCAGGATCACCATTGGGGTTTGAATTGACAACTTCAATCACCAGTAGACCGGTTGCTCGCTTGATTTCTTTACTCATTTGTTGAATCCTCCTTAGAATTTTTTTCACTTTGCTCCTTCTTTGGAAACGCCGCCAGATAACCAATAAATAGCTGTGCCTTTTCTTCATCACTGAACCGGGTTTGGGGTGCCCAACTGTTCTGCAGCTTATCCACGATTTGCTCGCAAATCCGATACAGCCACCCGGCACGCCAGCTTTCTTTGTCGGCTTCCATAATTCCTTTCAGACGATAGCTTTTTGCCCACGAATAGTATGGCATGATCCTTTGACTCAGAATGTTCAGGGTACGAATCGGCGCTTCCGCTGCACTTTGAAACAGGGCGCCCCCCACAAACTGCGGTGGAACCTCTCCGTTTCGTACCACCTTGCAGTATAGGGCGTGCAGTTCATCTGCCGCTTTGAGCAGCTGACCATAGAGATACGGTAGACTTTCCATATATTTCTCCTTTCCGATACGCTCGCGATAGAAGAGAAGTCCCATCAGCGCCAACATATCTTTTGCTTTTTTCTGCATTGGTTGACTCCAAGCATTTTTTGCGCTAAGATTTCCGAAAAATGAGCCGATACTCATTGCGCTCTCTGATAACCGGTGCAGATCGGCAGAGACAGACAATTTTGAGTCCATTAGAATTTCTATTCCGTGATATTGGGGAACTGGTTTGAACTTGTCCGTTGCCACTTCACCGCTCTGCTTCCAAAAACGGTTGAGAACATCTGCAATATCCAAAGGGTATAGTGTTTTTGGTGTCTCAAACGGAAACGGCGGGAGATTGGCACACCCGAGTGTCCATTCTTCACTGCATTTTTCGAGTTCGCATGGGTCTGTTTGGCGCGTATAGACAACCTTGGTACGAGCTTTGTCAATCTTTCTAAGGACAAAGATTGTTATCCGTTTTGCATTGGAATCTGTCCCAATTTCTTTT
>OHJY01000050.1_pt1 | contig 44935 bp, 36 predicted proteins | sample 1568681 | NCBI WGS metagenome assembly OHJY01 (sample SAMEA3879540, study PRJEB24766) | human gut metagenome | biome: human-associated habitat; feature: feces | place: USA | collected 1985/1987
CTCGTGATTCAAGTAGTTTTACTTGTTCTGAATAGTTGAGAGGTGGTTTATTGTATCTTGCCATTCTATTTTTTTATTTGCTTGCAAAGTTAAACAAATACACTGATTTGTTGAAGTTGTTATAAATGTTATCTCACTCCCCCCACCGAATATCCATAAAAATCATGCTGCGGGAACTTCTCGCACCCAATATACAGCGTATCAAAAGCATCTGTGCCATCGGTGCGATGCTCCAACAAGTCCTCCTCTGATTCGGGATTCTTCTCTGTGGACTTGTTTTTGCGAAAGCCATTTCTTCCGCGTTCCACGCCAGCCGATTGCACCGCAAGAATAAGGTCATCATTGTTCTGGCGGTTGAAGTAAGGCATCAAGCGTTGCTTGCCTGAAAAACCTTGGTTAATGAGCAAGTACTTTTCATCATGGCGCATGGGGTTGCCAAGATACACATCTTGCACACTCCAGCCGTGGCGTTCAAACTCATGGACGACCACCCAATGAAAGTCTTGGTCATTTACGGCATAGTTTGAGCCAAGAGCTGTGGCATCATAGTAATAGATGACACTGTGGTTGGTATGAGGCGCATAGTATGTGCAGAAGTCTGCAATGAGCGCAGGGATTTTGCGCTCAAATTTTACATAAAAAGATTTGAGCACATTAAGGCGGTTGCCGCGAGGCTGACCGCACACAATCCAGTTGATATTGGCATTGTAGTCCATGCCAATACAAAGCGGAGCCATCGGGTCGAGATCCGCATCAGTGCGGCAATCCAAGGACGAGTGAAGCGAGGAAAAGTTGCTCAGCGAGCGTATGGAATACCGCTCCTGCTGTGCCTCTTCGATAATACGGTCATAGCCCAAACTATCTAAGTACCCAAAATCCGAAGCATCATACTTGTGCCACTCCTGCATAGAAGAGTAAAAACCATCATGCGAAATCCCAATCTTTTGGCAGAGAATAGACGTTTGGAAAGTTTTAGGCGTCAAGTCGCGCTTCATCTGACGAATATACTCCTCTCCAAGCAACTGCAAGTTCTCGAGGGTGGAGTATTCCTTATAATACACCGCCACACTGCGCATCTTGTTCAGCGATTGGTCCAGCCATTTTAGGTACGAGGGCAAATAAGCAGGCACAACTTGATGTGCCGCTTTCAAATCAGCAATTCGCTGTTTGGTTTGCCAAATCTTATAGATAGTGCCTTTGATGGTATCAATCAACTCCTTATCCATTTTCTGCTCATAGTGCAGGAACCACGAGCCCTTCGTGGTCTGAGGCATATCACTCAAAACCATCATCGAATGGTTGAACGAGTGATGCCCGAAATAAGAACGAATGCCACCATTCGCAGGCAACGTTTCATCTTTGAGTTTGTCATAATCAATGAACTTCGCTTCATCAATCAAGAGCCAAGAAAGCGTCAGCGAGTTCGACGAGCCAGGGCGGTCTTGGCTAATGATAATGGCAACACTGCCATTATAGAAAGTCACCACATGCTCATAATCCGCAGGTTCCGTGATAGGCTTCGCAAACGAGCGCGGAGGTTTGCGTCCCACCACATAATGCACACCTTTGATATAGCCCCACCGTTTCCAAGCAGCAAACAGACCGGGAAGTGTGTTGGTTAATCCATGCTTGAAAGTCGGCACGACAATTCCTCCCGTGCTTCCCGGCATACGCTGCATATTGCGCAGCACAAAGGGCGAGGCGATGGAGTCCGTCTTGCCCGTGCGTCGTCCAGCCACAATCACGGTGGTTTTGGCACCGATATATTGTGTCAAAAGCTGCGGTTTGTTGAAGTACACGCGGTTGGCGTGTGCCTTGCTTTCTTCGTCCCAAAGCGAGGTGTCCACGTGCTTATCATTCGTTTTCTCCTTGTCCATCATCTTCCTCCTTAAAGATTTCGTCCAACGGCAAATCAGCCTCTTCATATTCCACATTCTCCGTATCGGGGTGCGTATCAGAAAGCTCACGTGTGAGTTTGCGAATACGCTCATCAATGTTCGGCACAGGATTGATGCCCACCACACGCGGGTCGGTGGTGGGAAAGAAAGGCTGCACCACAATCATGTGGTACGGCACACTCTGTTCGTCCTCAATATCAATGCGGTTAAACTTGGCATAGCTTGTAGCCGCCTTTTCCATCGTCTTTGTGTCCTTGCGTTTCTTCGCCATCTGGTACGTTTCAAGGATCATCTCGTTGTAGCGCCACCGATGAAAATCACGTGAAGCTTCCCCCATATTAGGCAGAATCGCCTTCACGATTTTCAAGTCCGCATACACAGTAACAAGCGACAACCCGTAACGGGTTCGCTCCTCGTCCACGAATTGGCGGTCCTTGGCATCGGGATTGGCAATAGACCAAGTGACCATGTCGCGCAATCGAAGCAGGTGCTCCACCTGCGATTGCGCATACTTCTGCAAAAGTTCCTCTTTGGCAGTATAGAGGTCGGCTTTAGCCGCCTCTACAATGTTCGGTAAGCTCATAGTTATTCATCATCTTCCATGTCCAACAAATTGTTGCGTGTATTCTCCAAGGCAAGCGGAGAACCCACATAAGCCAGCTGCATCTCCTGATGCAGCAGTTTCACGCGCGAAGCCGCCTTGCCACGGTGGTATCGCCTTGATACCTCCGTACTCTTGTCGGCAATATCCTCGCGAAGCTGGGTTGCCGATATGCCGAGAATGACCGCCATATCAGAGATTTTAAGATAGATGGAAGCGTATTGTTCGATTTGGGTAAGTTGTTCTTCGGTGTAGTCCATAGAAATAGCATTTTCTGTTATAGGGGATAGAAAAATCTGTTACGGGAGAGCGTTTAATCATTCGCTCCGTTCTGCGTGAGCCTCTGTGCAAACAGGTCATTCAGTGGCACAGAATGGTTTCGTATTAAGTCCGTCACCTGTCCGTGCAAGGCAGCGAAAATCGCCTTGTCGGTAGAAATAAACGTAGACTCGTGGCGGTTGCCTCGGGTCAAGTTCTGCGAGGTGACTACCGAAATGGTGTCACCCGCTTCACTCTCCACCAGCAAGATCTTCGAGTGGTTATCCGCGAGATAGGTACGTTTCATCACTTGGCAGATGAACGACCAGAGTTTCAAGGTCTTGTTCGTAGCTTTGTGATCCAGCACCAAGTTAAACTCCAACACCTTGCCTCCCTTCTCGATAAAGAAGAGTCTACGCAAGAACTCTTCCGAGATGGAAAACGAAGTTTGCCATACCTTAGCCTTGCCCACCTGCGACAAAATCCACTCCAAGACATCTGCCACCTGTAACGCATTGGTGAGATACGCCTGGTTGGGCGTATCAGCCAATGGTTTCAAATAGTCAGAGATCGATGCCGAGCGTTTCATGCCTTCTTGCTTTTCTTCGCCTTAGGTTTCGCTTCTACCTCTTCTGCACTTTCTGCCGTTTCTGCCTTTGTCACGAAATGGTCATAAACGTTCCAATTGTCGTGCAGCTTTTTATCCAATTTGATAAATTCTTTGAGGAAAGGATAGCGGTCGGAGTCCGCACAAGTGGAGTCCGTTGTGCTCATCGTGCGGAGCTTCAAATGAAGTTCACGCATACGATGCACCAAATCAAGGTTCTCGACATAGAGCGCCTGGATTTCTTCGGGTAGCGTGTCATGGTCAGCTCGCTTACCAGCTTTGAAATTCTTCGCTTCGTTGTCATCACTCTTAAACTCGGTATGCTCCTTGACTATCTCCTCGACAGCGTGCTGCATCTCCTTGACCTGTTCATGCGTCAGTTCCGCCAAACGGAACTCCAAGTATTGCTGGAGTTTGCCTTCAATGAAGTTAGCCTTGCCCTCAGGGTTCACACTGAGGTTGCGATACATGATTTTGTTGCCTGTCAGTTGCAGGAGCATCAATGCACCCTCGTCCCAATCGCGCTGTTCGCGAGGTAGGGAGAGCCATGTCTGGAGCTTATTGGTAAATTCTTTGTCCATAAGAGATATAGTTTTAAGTTTGGAGGTTATGAGGTTATAAAGTCAGCATCACAACTTATTGTTGATGCCCGTGAAGAACACACAATTCTTGTGATGTTCAAGCAAGAGGTTTTTCATTGCTTTGAGCGTGGAACCAGTAGTCACGAAATCATCGAACACGATGCAGTTCTGCTCACGTGGCAACACGTTGAGCGAGAACACTGCCCCAATACGCTTTTTGCTATGGCAATGCGCCACATCTTCGTAAAAGGGAATGGATAGCAAAACTGCTATCTTTTCACTTATACGTGTGGCAAAGTTCTTGACCAAGTGCCTGCGCTTGGGCGTGGTGACTATGCACCAATTACCCTGCTTTAGTTCATTGCCCAAGATGTCGGCAATGAGCGGAGCCACATTGTCAGCAAAGAAGTCCACCATGTTGTCGTCACCCTTTATCTCGGTTAATGTGCGCCCATAGAGCGACTTCTGCCAAAGCGAGATAAAGAACACATCAGCCCTTCGTGTGATGCGGACTTTACGGGAGAAGTCGCAACGCGCTTCGACCGACTTGTCCCAAGCATGGCGTTTTTGCTCGGCAAAAATATTTTTGGACGTGGCTACGCCCTTGCTTTCCAAAGCAAGCGGACACGAAAGGTCTGGGACGTTGATATCTTCTAAGATTTCCCCCAAATCAATCATATTAAGTTTTGGGTTTTAAGGTTATGAGGTTATAAGATTACCTTTTGTTCCCAAGAACAAACTTTATAACCTTATAACCTCAAAACTACAAACTGACTAAGCAGCTTCGATGTCACCTTCTTCCGTTGTGATAGTACCCTCGTAGAAAGGCGCAGGACACTCGTCCGTAGCTTCTACCGCAATGGTGGTGCTTGTGGTACCAGTGGCACCCTGTCCAAGGTCCTGTGCCACCGTGGTCTTGGTAGTCCAGGCTTCAGAACCCACTACACGGTATTTGCCCTTCATGTCCTCCACCAAGAACACATTGTCATTGTTGTTGAGATAAGCAGCAGCGGCACTCGCCTCTGCGCCCACACCAGGGTGAACAGCGGTCAGCTTGTTCAGCTGCGTCTGACTGGGCAACTCGCCCTGTGCCTCCGAGGTGAGTTGCGACTTTTCGGGCAGAATGTCGATATACTTCCATTTGGCATCAGCCTTTAGGGTAAAACTGCCCGTGTACGTGGCAGCAGTTACCCGTCCGTTCTCGTCACGTGGAAGTGTGGGCCATTGGGCAATGTCGCCCTTGGAAGTATAATAGATACGGCGACGAACGCCGGGAAGCTCAGGCGTGCCTTGGCACCAGCCGAGCGACTTTTGAAGTGATGTGCAAGTCTTTGCCATTTTTCTGAAAATATTTAGTCTGGATAATAGGCAAGCGCGAGGTGACAATCAAGATAAATTACCACCGCGCCCACCTTTCTCCACTGATTATCAACCTTGTTCAGCCAGTTCAATAACCTTCAAGCGTCGCTTGTCAATGCTCTCGAACTGCACACCAAAGAACATGGTGGCAATGTAAGAAAGCACAAACGGCTCAAAGCGTTCCACATCAACACTTTCGATGTCGCCCATCTGGTCATAGCCATAAAGCATGTTGATTTTGGGTGACACGTGCATGAACTTCGAGTCCGACTTATTCCACAACGGGCAGAAAGTGAGTTTGCCATTAGAACCCTCCACCGTGGGCTGGTTGTACTTCGTGTTGTACGGAATAGCCGAGTGCGTGAGAAGATACGCCTCGTTGTACATATCTACGAACTCCTGCGAGCAATACAGGAAAAGTTCCTGTGAGCGCAAACGCGGATCGAGCGAGAAAAGAATCTTTTTTGCCACATCAACCGCATTGGCTTCCGTGATCGCCTTGTCCAGTTTCAGATAATTGCCATGCTCCGCAGCAATCGTACCCGCAGTGACTTCCTTTTGCGTGATGGTGTCAAAACCATCGAAAAGGTCCATTGTGGTATCACCGTCCGCATTGCGTGTGCCTTTCCAAATCGCCATGTTCAAGTTTTCAGAGAGCGACTTGGCAATCAGTCCCAGCACCTCGCGAGCTGTGGGCGTAGACTTCTGTCCGTCTCCCTTGGTGGCACCTGTGCCAAGCAAGGTTGAGATGGCAGAGTTGGGTTCAAAGTTAGCCACTACCGAACCGAAGAACGTTTCCAAGGTGCGGTAGTCCAACTTCAAGTTAGCATCTGTCTTGCGAGAAGGCTTGTAAGGAGCGAACTGCGCCCCAGCGGTGAGCGTACCCACACTTTCCTTGTAGCGAATGCCTGGGCGACCTGTCATGAATTTGAGCGTTTCCTCGCAGCCGATAATCGGCAAGCGCAGGAAATCGGAGCGGTACTTGCGTGCCGCGTCCTTATATTCTTGTAGGGTGAAAGAGAATTTTCCAGCCATTTTTCTGAGTTTTAAGTTTTGGGGTTATAAGGTTATAAAGTTACTATGGCAAACTATCGTAAAGCTTGCGTGCCGTTTCGCCAGCGTTGATGAACTCCTCATACGCTGTGGGTTCGTGGTCCTCATGCTTCTTGTCATCTACTATGGCGGTGGTTGATGCAGCAGGGAGATTGGCCACTTTCGCTTCGAGCGTCTTGTTTGCTTCATCAAGCGACTTGTTCGTCTCGGTGAGTTTCTTGTTCTCGTCCTCTGCATTCTTTACCTTGATAGATAGCTCCGCTATCATATCGTGGTTGGCTTGCAAGGAGCATTCGATGTTATCCATCTGTTCCTCGGTGAGTGTCACCTTTCCTTCTTCTACGGGAAAGTGTTCGCAAGCAAGAAACTTGCAAATGTTTTTGTAGACCTTGTTCATAGGTTTCGGGGTATGTTGATTGTTTACTTGTGTTGGTTTGAATACGGCAGAAAGCGCTTGCGCCATCTTTTGGAAAAACGTCTCTTCCGACTTGCTCTTAGGGATGTTCGGTAGCGGAATGCCATTCGCCTGAAAATCGGCAGCGAGAGAAGCCGTGAGTACAGGAGCTGTTTCGTCCTCGAATTCTGTCAGTTCATCTACAAAGCCCCAATCCAGTGCCTCTTGTGCGGTAAGCCAGCCGCCCACCTTCATGAGGTCAAGCAAAGCCTTTGGCTCTTTCTTGCAACGTGTGGCATACATCGTAGCCACATTTGCGTCCATCTTTTCCAAATCCGTCTTGGCTTTGCCGAGACTTTCAATGAGCTGGCTCATGCCTGTGGCATTGAGATTGCCATACTCAAAAAATGGAAGCGCACATTGATGTACAAGATACATGGCAGACTTGTCCATGGTGATGTGCTTGGCACCCATCGAAGCGATGGTGGCAGCACTCGCGTTCATGCCCACAAAGTGCGCATGGACATTGCCATGCCGCTTGAAGGCAGAAGAGATACTCAATGCCGTGTTGAGTTGTCCGCCTGGACTGTCAATCAGCACCGCCACCTCCTTGTCAGGGTTCTTGCCCAGAATATAGTCCACGTAGTCAGCATCAAAGTCCCAGCTGCCCACATAGCCTTTCAAATGAAGTTGGTATTTGTTCTTTGCCATATCGCGTGTGATTTATAAGGCAAAGATATACGCACATATAAAAAGCAAAAAAGACAGGTGGAACCTCACGGCTGCACCTGTCCATCGTTCAAAAGTATAAATTTATGAAAATGTTGCGTCAGAGAAATTTTTGTTTCGCGCTCGCGCGAGACCATTTTCGTTGTAACATCTGTAACTTTTTCTCAACTACTTGATTTTCAATCGTTCTGAAAATACCAAAAAGTTACTCGCTGTTACAAACACCCCCAAAAAGTTACAAAATCAAGGGATTTTAGCCCGAAATCGGTATCAAAGCCACCCGATTTGAGTAGGAAACCGTGTATTTTGTGGTGTTGGCGTCACCATCAGGCAGCCCCGTGGTTTGTTCCTTTTTAACAAAAGGGAAAGGCGCCTCCTTTGTTCCGATGAGATATTGCTCCCCATTCACACTTGTCACCACAAAGCAAAGATTGCCCGATGGCAAGTTTTCAGAAGCGTAGAAAGTCAGCGTAGCCGTTTCGATCGTGCAGTTGTTGTCAAACTCCGTTTCCGTTTCACAAAGCGCAGTGCGCTTGTTGAACGGAATAAAAGAAAGCCGAGCAAAGATGCCCACTGGCACCTTCGCTATCGCCTGCAAGGTGATGTGCGGTGTGAGAGCTTCAGCCGATACGTATGCAATATGGCTGATACCCGGCAATCTGTTCATGTATAACTTCGGTATTAACAATTATGTTCTACAAACTCTTGGCTTTCTGCTTGTGACTTTTCAGCTTGCTGTTGTCGTGTTCTTTTTCTACTCTCGTTTGAGAGGTAGTTCTTGCGAAGTCGCTGATAAGCCTTCGCAATGCTGTCCCAACAAGTGCCGTCCTCCTTGATGCCCCTTTGCTCCATATACAAATAAATCAGTTCCTTTTGTTGCTGACCGATATGTCCGAAGTCATGCAGGAAGTTCCAGCAATCCACGGCAAAAGCATTCTTGATGTTGTCAAGTAATGCCTTCTTGCCCGTGGGAGAGATATAGTTGTAGGTACGTGGGTCGCGTGCCTTGGAGTAAGGAATGCAAATAGCCACCTCGTCCTCCTTTTGAAGCGGAGGAAAGAAGTCGTCGGGTTGGCGGCTTTGTGCCAACTTTATCAACTTCGACTCTATGCTACCTTGCCTGAGCACCACTGGCTCGGAACCGCTGTGACGGTGAACGAACCATTGGCGCAAATACGATGGCATTTTTATGTAGACAAGATAGTCACTCATGGAGTACAAAAGTTTTGTTGGAAAGCGATACAAAGATACAAAGAAGCCCAACGAAATAAAAGTCCCGTCTGCCCTCTATAAGTATTTTTAGTAGACAGACATATAAACACATTTTATCCATTAGTAGGGTTTCAAAAGGAACGGGGCTTTCACCCCGCTCCCGTGTTATTAGTAATTATTGAAGACATGACCATCGCAGAAGGTGTAGTCCGTCATGAACAAATCCCTTGCATAGCGTTCGTAATCGAAGTAGAAGGAGAGATTACCCATCATGCTGTCCAAATCGTAGCACTCACTGATGATATAATCGGCAAAAGCTTCCTCCGAATCAAATTTTCCCACGTAGTGATCCTTGGCGTGGGCGAAAGAATCATCACCTGTACATTCGTAGTAAGCATCGTAAACCTCGCGCTCATCTTCAGACAACTGACAGTATTCTATAATCTTGTCGAATGTATCTTCCCCTGGGCAGCTCTCGCAATACCATGCTTCGGGGAAGCCTTGATAATCTTGAAACATGAACTCGGGATCCTCTTCGTCATCGTGCAGCAGGGCACATATTTCAAGGAACTCCTCGTAGCTGTCGAATGCTTCCAGATCCAGCCAAGCTCCGTCCAATGAGCCATTGTTGTACTTCTTGTACGTGCCGCAATAAACAGCGGGCTGATCCCATAGGTGTTCAACGAGGTAAGGCTGCAATTTTTCTTCGCGCTCTGCTGAGCCTAACTTTAATGTTTGAAGAGCTGATGTGGTGTTTGTAGTGTCCATTTCTTGACAGAATTTGAATGTGAAACTTTAAGTGATGTCCTCCGGGTGAGGACTTTTTACGATGCGAAAAGAATGCGAGAGGAAGTGAACACAGGAGCAAGTAATGGCAAAGAAAAAATCTGAAATACCTCCTTTTTATGAGGCACGAGAAAAAAGAAGGAAAGTTGTCGGATTTTTTGTGCAGCCATAGCAACGCGGTACTTGTCCGTTCACGCTCGCATTACCTTTGCATCAGGAAAAATCTCTCCGCCCGTAGGCCGTCACGGGTAAACATTCAAATCAAGAAATGGACACGACACCACAGAAGCCCAAACATTAAAGTTAGGTTCGGCAGAGCGCTCCATGAATGCAGCCTTACCTCGTTGAATGCCTGTGGGTTCAGCCCCCCATAAAAGGCACGAACAAGAAGTACAACCTTGACATGGGAGATTGGCGATAAGGATATGTACGTTTTCGACAGCTACGAGGAGTTCATAAAACCGCCCTGCTGCATGATGACGAAGAGGGTCCCGCCACCGCTTTTAAGATGAAAAGGCTTCCCCAAAGCATGGTATTGAGAGAAATGTTACAAGAAATTACATTCGATTACAAGAAAAGAATACTGTTAGATGTCTGAAAATGAGAGTGTTACAAATGTTACAAATGTTACAGCGATTTTTCGCCCTCGCCACGCATAAAGGAAAAATTGAGACGGAGGAGGATTTTGCCGATACCATTGTTCCGTGCTACGATTGGATAGCATGACGGGCATTCTCTCCTTCGATTACGCACGCTGTACATGGGATTAGGACGGACTGCACCTTTTGCGATGGTCATGTACCTCTAAAACACAAAAAAACACGGAAGCGGGGTGAAAGCTCCGTGCCTTTTGTAATAAACGAAAAGTTCCGCTGACTATTCCTCTTCATCGTCCGAGTCACCTGTAATCAGATTGATGCCGAACTGGTCCACCAACTTCTGGTAGTCAAAACAATAGCTGCGTGCCGATTGAGAGAGTTTAGCCGGGTTGCCATGCTTGTCCTGCTTGGCAGAGTCCAACACAGGGTAGCCATTGCGGAACACAATAAAGCGCACCACCTTCTGACCGAGATAAGCAGCACTGTTGGCAAGGTAGTATTTGAGCGCATCAGTGGGCAAGGTTTTCTCGTCCGTCTTGCGTCCCTCCTTGCGATAAAGGTTGAAGATACGTGAAGTCTGCATGTACAACACCGCCCGTTTATCCAACCAGAAAGTATCTACCATGTCCGTTTTGAGTTTGGTGAGGTAACGAATGACAAAATCGCCCGTATCATTGATGATACCCTCACTCGCGAGATACTGCACCACATTCCAAAAGCTGCCCAGCTCGCCATTCGTCTTACACTCCGCATTCTGTTTAAGAATGCCTTCGATGACAATCTTGAAAAGGTCATCGTAAGCCAGCGTGGGAACTGCATCTTGCAGTACACGCAATGCCGCTAACGGCACACACCAGTTATTTACAATGCGGTCCTCGCATTGCTTGCCTTGCAAAGCGACCCCCACCTGCTTGCGTACCTCTTTGAGCGTACCCGTAAAACGCTCCTCAAACCGCTTGCGGTATTTGAGGAGCGCGATGGTGAGGTGTGTCAAACCACCCGAACGCATCTCCATAAGTCGCATATAATTCTTTTTCTCCTCTTGCGTGAACGTGGAACGTGGAACGCGGAAACTGCAAGAAAATCAATCGCGAGAAGAGCGCAATATCAGCCGTGGGCATCTCTTGTCCTGACAAGATGATGCCAGCATCTACAGCTGTCACCTCCTTCTTTTTGTCCAAATCCATGTTCATACTGCTACGTCCCGTGCCGTCCCACAGACCCTTCAAGAACTCAATGACCTTGGGGTCGAGGTCATTCTTATACTCATCAATGTGCGCTAAGGCATTTGCCGAAGCTGCTACCATGTCATTGAGAGCAGAGATTGTTGAGTTTTGGATATTCGGAGCTTTGTACGCTATCGTGAACAACGATAAAAGCGTATGTCCCAACTCCGACTTACCACTACCTTTTGGACCAAAGAGATTGAGTATCGGGAACCAATGCTCTGCTGAAGCATAGGTGACCACATCACGGAATAGGGTGGCGAGATAGAACGCGAAGCCTATCCGCCCATTATCGCCGAACTCGCGTGAATAGGAATATGGATTATCGCGTTGGGCAGGGTAGAGGCGCATGCTCCCCATTTGAGCGTAGCTTATGTTTCGGCTCTGCCTTTATTCTATGAAATCTTTGTAAATTTGCACGTTATTAGTTAGAAATTACAATTTACGAAGATGCAAAATTTACGTGTTTCTATATTATTAAAGTCCATGCGTTTTTACGCTTACCACGGTGTGCTTCCACAGGAGCGCTGCGTGGGCGGTGACTATGAGGTTAATGTCAGACTGGAGGTTGAGAAGGCCGCTGCCGCGGTGTGGGCCGATTCTTTGGCACACACCGTTAACTACGCAGACGTGTTTCGCCTGACGGAAGAAGAGATGATGCGCCCGGCGGGGTTGCTGGAGCATGTGGCGGGGAGAATTTTAAACCGGATTTTCCAATGCTGGCATCAAGTGGCGGCGGCAGAGGTTTGCGTCAGGAAATGCGTGCCTCCCGTGGAGGGAGCGATGATGAGCGCTGAGGTGTGTCTGCGGGCGGAAAATCCGTGGGGCGCGGAGACGCGACTGTTGGTGCTGGATTTTGACGGCACGCTGGCCGATACGGCACAGGGTATCGTGGAGACAATGCAGGCGACTTTCAAGACGCACGGCTGCAAAATGGTGCCAGGGGAGAGGACGGTCAAGGAAACGATCGGACTGCCGTTGCATGAGGCGATGAAACAACTGCTGCCTGAAGGGACAGCTGAGGAGACCGTGGCGCTCTACGTGGAAACCTACAGGGAGCGCTTTGAGGAAATCGGCGCGGCGGCAACGAAGGTCTATCCCAACGTGGCGAAGACGCTGGAGCGGATTAAGAGGGAAAGGGGCGAGAATGTGGGCATCGCGATTGCCACGAGCCGCAGCCATCGGTCGGTTGTGGACTTATGCGGCAAAATGGGACTTGCTCCCTATATTGACTGTTATGTGGCGGCAGACGATGTGACGCGGAACAAGCCAGATGCAGAGCCGGTTTTGAAACTGATGGAAATTTTCGACGTGGAGGCGCAGAACGTACTCGTCGTGGGCGACACGACGTTTGACATGGAAATGGGGAAGGCCGCAGGATGCAGGACTTGCGGGGTTACTTATGGGAATCACGACGCAACGCGGTTGGCGGAAGCGGGTGCGACAGCACTGGCGGATGATTTCACGGTTGTGGCGGGCTTGATTCTATGAGAAACGGGGAGGTTCTAGCTGCTACGGCTTTGGCAATTCGGATGTATTGGGGTTTCTCGGCTAACGGCGCGTAATGACCTACACTTTTTAGATGGAGTGTTCAAAATCCAGAAAAATTTCTGCACGGTTTTGAATCAAATAGCAAGCGACGAAGCATGCGCACATGATGTGGGAAGGGGGGAGTTAATAGACAACGCTGTCCATGAGAATGTCGTGTGGCTCGGTCGGAATGTGGCTGAATATCTGAAAGGGGAAGCAAATGCCCGATTTGTGGGCCGACATGACGCCAGGGAGGGCGAGAAAACGGTCGTAGAAACCTTTGCCGCGCCCGAGGCGTGCTCCTTGTGGTGTGAAAGCCATGCCGGGGACAATGATGAATTGAGGCGGAAGGAAATTCCCCCAAGGCTGCGAGGGGGAATGAGAGAGCGCGGAGGGTTCCATGATGCCAAACGCCCCAGCATGGAGGTTGTTTTCGCCGAGGTAACGTCCGAGGATGATGTGGTCGGCTTGAACGATAGGAAGGTATATTTCCTTGACAGCTGCATATTTTTGCAGGAAGGGCAGCGAAAAGGGTTCGTCTGGCAGTGGATGATAGGCCATGATGCGGCTGGCGCGTTGGAACTCTGGCATTTGCTCTATTCTGGCATAGAGGGCAGCAGAGCGATGCAAGCGTTCTTCGACGGAGAGTTGGCGGAACTGTTGGCGCACTTGACGGCGTATGGCTCGTTTTTCTTCTTGTGTGGTCATGGGCTGGGATTTGTTTCGCTTTTTTCTTAGGGGAGAAGCTGGGTGGATTTTAGTGATGGTAAGTGGGGTAAGTAGGTGTTCATAATTATTTTATTGTGTTCATGCAGGTAGGGATAAACCAGTTTAATACTAATTTTGAACACCCACTTAAGAAAATGACTTGTACGACATATCTTTTCGCCGCCCCCCGAAAAAAAGAACATGCCCAAAGCGGTGTGCTTCAGGCATTGTGCTTTACGTATGAAAATGTGTGGGAAGGGGGTGTTACATTGTTTTGTATATCAGCGCAACGGCTTGAGCGGAGATGCCTTCTTTGCGTCCTTCAAATCCGAGACATTCGGTGGTGGTGGCTTTGATGTTGATGTCGTCGGGGCTTACGTTCATGATGGGTGCCAGTTTTTCTCTCATGGCCTGGATGTGTGGTGAGAGTTTTGGCGCTTGGGCAACAATGATGGCATCAACATTGCCAACGGCATATCCTTTTTCGTTTAAAAGGGCGACAACGCGGTGCAAGAGTATGCAACTATCGATGCCGAGGAACTCAGAGGAGGTGTCGGGGAAATGGCGGCCGATGTCGCCCAAGGCGGCTGCACCGAGCAGGGCATCGCAAATGGCATGTATGAGGACATCGGCGTCACTGTGGCCGAGAAGCCCGTGGGCGTGGGGAATGGTGATGCCGCCGAGCGTGAGGGGGCGGTTGGGAACAAGGCAGTGGACATCATAGCCAAGGCCTGTTCTGATGTTTGGCTTTTCCATGATTGTGATTGAGATTGATGGTGGGGTAGAGGGGCGTCAGCGACGACGGAAGAAATCGGTGATGCCATCGAAATCGAAGGAGAGCGAAACGCGGAGCGTCTGGTCGAGAGGATTGGAAGGGGCTGTTGAAATGACATAGCCTGCGTCGATGGTCATGACGTTCATGCGGAAGCCTGCTCCGACGGTGAAGTATTTTCTGTTGCCCTGCATCTCGCTTTCATGATGGTATCCAGCGCGTAGGGAGAATTTGTCGTTGTAGGTGTATTCCGCACCAAGGCTCCACTGGATTTCTTCGAGTTCTCCCTTGAAACCTCTTTCCGAATCTCCAAAGCTCTTGAAGATGCCCGAGATGGAGGATGTTTCGTAATACTGGTCGCGCACGCGCTGTTCGTAGGTTTCGTTGTCTTCGTCTTCGCGCTTCAGCGGTTTTGAGGGCACAAGGAGCTTGTTGGCATCAGCCGAGATGGAGAAGCGGTTGAACTCGTTGATGGGAACCATGAAACTGAATCCAAGGCGGAGGTTAGTCGGGATGAAATAAGAATAGTCGTCGCCATAATTGATTTTACTGCCGATGTTGCTGATGTTCATACCAAGGGACAACTGGCATTCGCGACTTCCCATCATGACGTAGTTGTTATAGAAACAGGCGATGTCGGCAGCGAAGGCTGAACCGGGGGTGGTATTGTCGTCGTAGTGTCCAGAGAGGTCGGAATACATGTAGCGGAGCGCCACAGCGGCTGAAAATTTCTCAGAGAGCATTCGCGAATAGGCCACGTCAACGCCAAGTTCGTAGGGCTTGACTTGCATGGTGCCTGCCGTGACGTCGCCCAAAGAGAAATAGCGCAAAGAACCGCTAATGGCCTGATAATCGCCGATACGCATATATCCCGTTGCATTGAGGAGGGCGATGTCGTTGACGAGTTGGCGCAGCCAGGGCGTATAGTTCAAGGCGAGACCCGCACGCGAAATGGTGAAAGGATATTTTGCTGGGTTCCAGCTTTGAGAGTTGACATCGGGATCGGTGGCGGCACCGAGGTCGCCCATTGCGGCGGCACGTGCGTCGGCAGCGATGGACTGCGAGGTGACGGCCGTGAGGATGGGATTGAATTTGTCTTTTATGTCGTCGTCACCAGCATAGACGGAAACGGTTGACAATTGGCTGGCAGCGAGCGCTGCGATGAGATATTTGTTTGCTTTTGACATGATCTGTTAGTGGGTTTTATGAAAAGTGTCGGGGGAGAACACAAGTGGGGCTTACGTAATGGTGAGAAAATAATTTGAACATTTTTGACGGGTAAGGAGATAGTCGCTCTTTTCTTATACCCTATCAAAATTGATCACTTTACTCTTTCACCATTACTATGTTTCTGCCACCTGCCTATCTGATGATGAGTTTTTTGGTTGCTGTTTTCAATTTGCCTCCCTCTCCCGACATGGTGGCCCGAAAGAGATAGATGCCTGCGGGGAGCGGAGTTCCCGATGTGTCGCTGACGTTCCATTGTTTGGTGAGATACGACTTAGATGCTTGGGATTCGTGGCTCCAGACACGGCGTCCGTAAGCATCAAATATTTCGATGGTGGCTTGCGATGCCGCCTGGTTGCTTCCCTCGGGGATGCGCAGAATGAAGGTCGTGGCGGTCTTGACGGGGTTTTCCGTGATGTTGACGTCGAAGGAATCCTCTGAAAGCTGGCCGACATAGAACGTGAGCGCTGCTGTCGTTGAATTGTTGTTGACATCCCATGCCTTGAAAGAGAGGGTGTGTTTGCCTGGTTGCATTTCTGGCATTTGCCAACTAACGCTACCGGCATTGTAGGTGCCGAAGTCATACTTGAAATAGGGCGTCAGAGTATAGACCTGGGAGGGGTCGTTGTCAATACAGAGAGACATGTCGTGTCCGAGACTGACACCAGACGTATTAACCGCTACATCGTCTTTGACGCGTGCGAGGAAGAGGGGCGTGCTTGACACAATGCCTCCATCGGGGAAATCGTAGTTATCGAGACTGACGAACACTTGGGGCGCGAGGGTATCGGCTGACGCTTCCTCGCTGGTGCCGTTCAGACAGAATTGTTCGTTATGGCCTATCGCTGAGTGGTTGTTGCGGAGGTCGGAGGCAAAAAATGTGATACGTGCAGAGGAAGAAGAATAGCTGATGTCGCGCGGAACGGACATGCTGATGACGAAGCGTCCGTTTCTCACCGAATCGTTGATTTCCATGAGCGTCTTTGTGCGGTCTTGGTAAACCTGTGCTTTTGTGGCGCCGGTGTTGTTGACACACGTGATGGTATCCATCTTGTCGGACAAGACGGCGTTGACAACGCCACTGAAGGTGTTGGCGAAGACGGCATCTGGCGTTTCGATGTGTCCGCTAAAACGCGCCACAGAAGAAGCTTTCAGCGCCTGCATGGAAGTGGGTGTCAGGGGTTGGCCGTTGATGCTGTCGAGCACCACTGCGTGGCGCGGCAATGCAACAGGGAGAGCAGGGTCGCCCAAGAGGGCATATTTGAGTTTATTGATGGTGGCATCGGTATTGCTCGTGATGAGCGCCGTTTTTGCCTTGAGCAGGGCTTCTCCGAAGGTGGCAGGCTGACTGCCTTTTTTCAGCAGGAAGCGGCAGAATCTGGTGTTCAGTTCAACATTTCTTTCGGCAAAAACAGAGCGCGAAGCACACAACACGGCTACTGCCCCGCCATTGGGGTTGAAGAGTGCGGTGCGGCCGATGTCGGATTGCGGCATGTCGTAAGGTGAGATTTTGCAGGAGGCTAAAATCCAAAGCGGCAAAGAGGACGTCTGGTTGTCAGAAAAGTCGTCCTTTACAAGCACCCTTGCGTGTGAAACCTGGTCGGGGCTCCCGTGACCGACATAGTCGAAGAGTAGCGCCCCCTCACGCATGGCACGCTGCAGATCACGTGTGGCCTGCGGATAGGAATATCCCGTTGCGGTGTAGGTGCGCTTGTAAGCATCCCAATATGACTTATGAAGCAGGAGGCTGCCGCCAGTTGTCGACGTGATGCTGTTGGCAACGTCTTCAGCGCCTCTCATGTGCAGGTTGTTGTCTTTATCGTCGCCCAACACATAGGCCCTGCTTTGCCATGTTCCTTGGTTGGCCCCCGTCAGATAGGCGATGGACTTGTTGACCATCACGGCGGCTTCCGCTGTGGTTGGGCAGGGGAAACGTCCGATGGAAATGTCGGGCTTGTTTGCACCATAATTAACGCCCTCACCATCATCGAGCCATGAGAAGAAATCGTCTGTCGTGTAGGAATAGAGGTCGCCGATTGAGAGCGAAGAGCTCAAGCTATTTGTAGCATTGTGGCTGACTTCAAAGATGAGGAGATAGTTGTCTGGATTTTTTCCTTGGAAGGAGGTCGTCAGCAAACGGTTGTCCCACACACTTGGCCCCATGAAGAGCAAATATTGCGGGGCATCAGCTGTTGTGGCGGCTCTGTCGTAGAGCATTTTGAGGTAACGGCGATAGGCAGAGGCATCGGGCGTTCCAGAAGAAAACTCGTTGTAGAGCTGCATGGCCGTGACGACTTTTACGTTGAGATTCTGGTGTTTGCGATGCGCCTCTGCCAAACGGTTGGCTTCGTTAAGGAATTTCCCGTCGGAGGGGATGATAATGACCATCTGCACCAGGCTGTCGGCATGGAGGTTCTGATTGCCAACCACGCCCAAAAAAGCGGGAGAGGGGTATGTCTGGTTGTCGTTGAAGACAACAAAGCGCTGTGTGCCATCGGCAACATTCGCCTCCAATGTGTCTGTCTTACTAAGCGTGGCCTGCATGCGCACCGTGTGGTTTTTCCCGTTGGCAATCTGCCACAATTGGCTGTGGCTGGTGGCATCGGCGATTTTCAGTTTCAAACTTCCAGACATCTCGGGCGAGAAGGCGTAGGGAGCGTCAGTGGCTTTCAGTTGCCGCGGATAATGAATGCGGATGTAGTTGAGACGAGAGGTGGCAACTGGGCTGACGGTGAATTTGAAGGCGTTAGTTTCTGCAAAGCGCGACGTTGGTATGTCGTACGATTTTCTTGATTCACGTGCAGACTCGTCGCTTCCGTAAGCGCTGACACTTATGCTCGGGAGCTTATAAGCGTTGTTGAGAATGATGCCAACAGACGTGGTTGTCTTGCTGCTGGCAGCAAAGGCAATATTGACGTTTGCTGTGCCGCTTGGCATGATACTTGGCGTGGCAAGTTTGAAGGTGTGGGAATTGCCTTCCGCAAAATTATGGCCGTCATAAAGTTCGCGCCCGCCTTCATAAAATCCCGCTTCGTCACTATCCAAGACGACATGGTGCGTGATGACAGCGCAGGAGACTGAAGACGAGGATGTTTGCTGAGAGGTCGCGATGCGGAGCGGCTGGTCGCCTTCAGTTACGAAATAACAGGAGGCGATGCTGTAGGGATTGTTTTCGTGTCGTGTTGACGTCCAGCGCGTGGTGCCCTCTGCGAAGAAAAACAGCTTGTCGTCGGATATATAGGTTGACACCTCACAGAGGTCGTCGGGCGTTTGGTTGTCAGATGTGAAGTCCCACGCCTCTGGAATCATGCGTCCTCCATAGCCATAAATTTTGACGCGATTGATGTCGGCAAATCCGTTTTGCTTGAGCTGCTCTGCTGTCAGCTGATAAATGCCTTCTTCTTTCACACTGATTTTCACCCATTTCCCACTGGCCAATACTGACTTATTTTTCCAGCGTTTTGACATATCGGCCTGAGAGGAGCCTGTTGGCAAAAAGATGGTCGTGGCATTTTCCTCTTTCCCGTTTGCCATGCTTTTAATTCTCTGCTCGCCACGGTTTGCTTCGAACGGCGTCAGAGAAATTTTGCAAGAGGTGAGGCGCATGAGCACACCGTTTTTCCTAAAAATCGGGCATAGACTAATTTCCAGGATTCTTTTTTTGCGACTGATGCCGCAGACAACATGCGGTTTGATATTATCTGGAATGTGAAGTCCGCTTTTCTTCAAAAGCGCTGTTTCTTCCGATGTCAGTAGCTGGCATTCTGGATAGAGCACGCTGACCTTGACAGCGCTGCCAAGGAAGGCGTTTTCACGGCTATCGACAAACGATTTGTTTTCCATACCAAACATATCTGCTCGCTCGCTGGCCGCATCGATGTTTCTCTGCATTGTGAACACAGGAAGGTGGTTGGAGGTGATGGGATAATCTTTCGCAGTCAATTGAATAAAGCCAGAAAGGGTGTCTTGGCTTTCCCTTTGCCCCGCGAAGATGTTTCCCTGAACAAATATCAGAGACGCAAGGAGAAAGAGGTATTTGCGTATATGTCGGAACATGCGGTTGTTTTTAACTGGGTGATACCTATACATTGGGAGATTATACAGGGAAATTAAAGTGGCGGCAGACGGCTATTTGATTGAGAATTGGAGCACGCGTTTGCCGTTTAAATACCCTTCTATACTATGATCTGTCTCGGCTTTTGTGGGAGGACAGGGGAAACCATAATAAATGAGGTCGCCTTGGCGCAACATGAAAAACTGCGATACGCGGCTAACGATTTCAGCCAAACTAAAATTGGCATTCTCATTCGAGGATTGCTGGACCACCTGGCCATTGTCTTTCAGTATGAAGGAGGCGCAGGGGAGATTGAGGTCGGCAACAGGCTGAAACTGTCCCACGGCGGCGGCACCATCAAAGCCCTTGCTGATGTCCCAGGGCAGATGGTTTGACAGGCAATGTTCAAACAAATTGTCGGCCGTGAAGGCAATGCCCACTGTGGCTGTGTCGAAATATCTGTGTGCATATTGGGGGGCTATGTAGCGTCCGAGCCGACTTATTCTGATGACAAGAGAACCCTGGTAACTGCATGGCTGGGCATAGTCTGGAATGAAAAACGGACGATGTTTCAGCAAGAGGGCCGTGTCCGGAAGTTCGTAAACAACCGGCGTGTTTGATATAAACGTCGGGGAAAGCGATTTATTGCACGCTGAAGGAGTGAAATTATTGTGTATTGCAAAAATATTCATTGTTGGCAGTTTTAAATTCTATGCCGTTGAGGTTGTTTTTATAGGCTTATATCGAGACCGAACGATAGCATTTCCTTAAACTGAATATATGATTTGCCCTCTTTGCGACTGACGCTATCGTCAAATCGTGGGAAAATGAAGAGTTCTGTAGTCAAGTATTTGTTGAACTTCATCTTGAAAGTACTTTCCCATTCCAACTGGGCTTTGCTGTAATCCGTGTAATAATATATTCGGCCGTTCCAACTGATGTTCTTGATGATGTTCCAGTTGTATTTGATCGTGATATTGGAACCGTAGCCCAATTTCGAATGTTTGCCATTGTCGACACCAAATGACGTGGCGAGAATTTTTCTGTCGACGTATTTAAAATTGGCAGCGATGGGGGAAATCGCTGCACTCATGTCGAAATTCTTGCAGTTGAATTTATAGTCCATACCGATTGAAAACAGGTTTTCAAAGGGCGACATGAAGTCGGAATAAACCTTGGTGTCGTTGCTGCGGTATCCGCGATAGAACTGGGTCCAGCTTTGCAGCATAAAGGTGTAATACCAATGCTTTGTTGCTCTCAAGCCGAGCTTGTTTGTCATACGGATCATGTCGGCGTTGGTGCGGAACTTATGCTTTTCGTCGTTCTGAGTGGAAAGGAAGCCCAACTTGCTTTCAAGGGTGTTTGTGAAAACGACTTTCTGCTTGTTATTATACGTCGCTTCGAGATTCAGTTGCACAAGCCATGAATAATTGCTCTCTCCGCCTTTATACCAGTTGTCTGATATATGATTTTGCATCAGTTGCAATTTGGGATTGGCTTTAAATTTCCAGAAATTTGGTTTTCTGATCGTGACCTTCCAATCATTGGCAAAGGAATCATCTTCTGGCCTGTCGTCGTTCGATGTTTTGCCAGAGAGACTGACTTGAGGGCGCACTTCCTGCACCAGACTATGAGATGAGCCCACGGCCGTTTTCTCGTCGTCTTCTAAAAATCGGATGCACCAAGGCACACTGACATACGCATGGACCAGCACACTGTCCATGGCCGTTTGAACAGAGTCTTCACGAAGATGTTTGTCGCTTCCAGTTTGCAGAACGCCGACAAGACGGTGTATGGGCGCCTGAAAATAGGTGGATGAAGAGAAAAGCGGGAAATAATACGGCGCGGGAGCCGTCACTTCATACTGGCTCCTGTTTTCCCGGTACGACACAATCATGTTTTCAAGGGAATCAGCCTGTTCGGTGTACACTTTGGAGAGATGTTCCAAGATTTTCTGATTAATCTGATTCTTGGGCATTTCGTGAAGGTGCCTACTTTTTGTTTGAGCCTGAGCGCTCGTTGCCAAAACCATACCTGACGAAAGCGCTGCAGTGCATATAATTTTATGAAGCGTAGTGATGTTCATGTTGTTGCCAGTTGATAAAGAGCCATGATAATGATGTAGCCGTCTTTCATTATCATGGCGCAATGCTGTGATGATATATTGTTCCTAACGGGCCAAAAGAATGGTCGAAGTGAGAACAGAGAGATAATCTAAAGGGTAGGGGAGTGGACTGCTTTGGAAGCGGCGCCTGTGGGGCTACTTGCGGCGCTTGATGTCAATCAGATAAGTAAGTTTGATGACAATTGTTCCGTGGTTTGACCTTGAGAATACGTCCTTTTTGCTACTGGAAAAAATATCAGACAATCCGTAATAATATCTTCCGTCAACCATAAAATGCCCGATTTTTGTGTTGGCCTCTACGCCGAGACCACCCGTGATACCATAATCAAATTTATGGTCGATGTTCATGTCATATTGCGTAAACATGTTGTTCAGACGGTCGGGATTTCCTTCGGAATTAAGCGTCCACGTGTCACCATATTTGGAGCGGCTGTTTACGCAGAAACCAACTTGCGGACCCGCCAAAAAGTAGGCCATAAGCCCTCTCTGCTCATGCCCCCAGCCCAGACGTGCAAGCATGGGAATCTGCACGTAGTTCATCTGCCGGGAATAGGTATCGGCCAAGGGGACATCGCCGCTGCTGTGGATGTTCTCTTCCCAACCAAGCTGTGCATAATTGACTTCCATTTGCAGGGCACACAGCGTCTTGAAATATTTTTCGCTTGTCAAGCGCAACGTCATACCGAAGGTGGCGCCCTTGTGCATGTTTTGCTTTATGGTCGGATCAAAGGAGATGGAGTTTAATGCGGCACCAGCATTGAAGCCGATGGCAACGGCATCGCGAGCTTCGCCGATTTGTGCAGAAACATGCGTGTGTGCGCTAAACATAAGACCAAGGGCCAAAGCGAGGTTGCGCAGATGATGTATCATATATCTAATTTATTTCACTGAGTAAAAGTTGGATGGTTCTATATGCCCAGACCACCTGGGCGCTTGGAAAGACTATTCGATGGAACATCCTATGAAAAATTTCACTTGTAATTTGCGTCAGAAATCAGGTCAATGACGCCTGTTGTTCGATAATGAATAAAGTACATGGAATTATTGACATATCCTGAATTTGGAGCGACCTGTATGAACGAAATATTGTGTTGCAAAGCTGTTGTCTTTATGATTTGCTGGGCATAATCCTTTCCGTAGTTCATCAGTCCAGTCATCAGTCGGATTCCTGCATCGTAGCCCAACAGGAACATGCGCGGAGAAGTTTCCAGCGGCCTAGTCTTAAACCACGTGCTGTATTCGTCCACCTTCTTTTGGGTGTCAACAGAGTAGGGGTTGTAGAAGTGGTTGTTGAACACATAGGTGTCAATGTCAAACAAATCACGCCGCGAGATGCTTGGGAGGTCAAGCCAATCGGGATACGCCATCAGGGCGAAACGGCCCTTTGGATATTCCTGTCGGAGCGATTTAATCTTGTCTATCATGTTCTTAACTCCATTTTCTTCGCTTGTTTCTGGAATGAAAACCACCATTTTTTTGCCGTTGGCCAGCGCCTTGAGTTGGTCTGCGGAATACCCGGCAGGCAAATCAACGATGTCAAAACCACCCTGCGACAAAGCATTTCTCATTGCCGCCGAGAATATGATTTCGTTGCCATTTCCTTCATGCAGGAAAACGGCTTTCGCTCCTTTGAAAGTCTTTGCAAACAAGGATGCGACAATCTGCGCCTTTTGCTCAATGGGAGCGTTCAGGAGGAATACATTGGAGGTAGTCTTCAAGTCCTCATATTTTGAAGAAAACGGGATGACCCACTTCACATCTGGCAACTGCTTTGAGAGTTGCGTCATATCGCCAAAATGCTGCGGATATAATGGGCCGATGATCATTTGCGGATTCGTGGCTTTGATTTTGGCGGCTACGTCGGCAAACGACTGTGCACCCTGTGGCTCGTCGAAGGCATTCACCTGAATGTCAATGTTCTTTTTCTTGATTTCATCAACGGCCATCAGGAAACCGCGATAAAATTCAACGCTACGTTCCCCCTCCAACTTTTTATTGAGCAACGGGAGCACCAGTGTTACATTGAGTTTTTCGTACCCCTTCGCTTTCTCCTGCTGCACGGCAACAAGTTCCGAAGAAGCATAGGGAATGCACAAGAACATACCCTTCTTGATTTCCTTATTTTCAATATCGGGGTTTGCCTTGAGCAATTCCTCAACGGTCAGGCCATACTGCTTGGCAATGCCCCATAGCGTCTCTTTCTTTTTCACCTTGTGCATCAGTCGGCAGTTCGTACCCTTGATGCCGTCCTTATGTTCAACGACAGGAATCAACACAACCGTGTTCGACTGTAACCCTTTTTCCTTTAATGCAGGATTGGCCGACTGGATAGATTCAACGCTGACGCCATATTTGACCGACAACTGATAGAGCGTTTCTCCTGCTTGCACATGGTGTCTGTACATTTGCGTCTGTGCCGAAGCAGACAGTCCGCCGCTTATAAAAAAAATGGCTGCCAGGCCGACAGCAATCAATTTCTTAATTGTTTTATGCTTCATAAGAGTATTCAAAAATGATTTGTACTATCAAAGCAGGGGAAAAAAGTTTGATATTGCCTTGCCACACTCCATAAACTAATTTTGAACCCCTACCTAGAAAGTTTTTGTTTACCGCAAAAATACATAAATCTTGCCATCTATGCCACGCCATTGAAAAGAAATCCGTATTTTTGAACCAAAAAAAGAACGTAGACACAAACAATATATGAGCAAAATGAGAAATTTCGAGCTGTTTTGCGCCATTGCCCTACTGTTTTGCGGAGGGTATCCGTCTGGCGTTTCCGCACAGAAAAAAGGGCGCAAGGTGAAGAAAGAAATAAAGAAAAGCACATCCAATGTGGCCAAACCGGCTTCGACATTGGTCAGCGAATACCGCTTTGACGAAGCCATTCAAGCATATACCAAGGAATTGAATGCAGCAAAACGCAATCGGGAGCTGACAGAGCCCATTGAAGAAGGAATGCAAAAAGCCCGGCTCGGCGCCGATATGCTGCGCGGAACGGAGCGGGTCATCATTGTCGACAGCATGGTCGTGTCGCGTGACAGGTTCATAGAGGCATACCGTCTGTCGAAAGGCAGCGGACACTTAGGCAAACTGGCCGAGTTCATTCCAGCATTTTCCTCATACAGGGCTGGCGAGACTGCCTTTATAAATGACTTCAAGGATTACGTTGTTTTTGCGATGCCAGACAAAAATGGATTGAAGAAATTGGTTTCAAGCACGCGCTTGGGAAATAAATGGAGCAATCCGCAGCCGTTGAATGGGATGGGGCAGAGCGATGACGTCCAAGACTATCCCTATCTGATGGCAGACGGACTGACTTTGTATTTTGCAGCCCAGGGAAGTGAAAGTTTAGGGGGATATGACATTTTCGTGACGCGCCGTGGCAGTTCCACCTCCGATTTCGTGAAGGCAGAAAACGTTGGCATGCCGTTTAATTCCCCAGCCAACGACTATTTGATGGTCATTGACGAGAACGCCAACATCGGCTGGTTCGTGTCCGACAGAAACCAACCCGCCGACAAAGTGTGCATTTATCGTTTCATTCCTAACGACACGCGTGAGATATACGAGCTGAAGGGCGACAACGAAGATGAAATCCGCAATCTGGCCCAACTGACTTCCATCTCAGACACTCATTTTGACAAGAAGGCTGTTGCAGAGGCCCAAAAACGCATAGCCGAACTGATGTCGTCCGAAAGCAACACGCGAAAGCGACATGCGTTTAGATTTGTGCTGGACGACCAGCATGTGATCACGCACCTGTCGCAATTCAGAAACGCCGAAGCCCGCACGCTTGCCCAAAAATGCTTTGAAATGGGGCAGCAGATTTCAGAAGCAATCGATCATCTGGATGCTTTGCGCGAACAATACGCCAAACGGAAAACCGTCACGTTCTCGAAACAAATTCTGGAAAGCGAGAAAGCCCTTGAAGAAGCCTGCGGCAAATTATCCTCAATGGAAAAGCGCGTCAGACAATTGGAATTGGGGAAATAATTCTGACAACCTACTTTAAAAATGACATACAAGCAAGAAACCATAAAGCCTTACAACGAGAAGGAAGAAAAGGGAGCACAGGTTGAACGCATGTTTGACGGCATTGCTCATTCATACGATTTACTCAACCACACGCTCTCCTTCGGAATCGACCGCCGCTGGCGGAAAGTAGCTGTGAAATGGCTCAAGCAGTTTTCGCCCGACAGCATTCTGGATGTTGCCACGGGAACTGGGGATTTCGCCATCTTAGGTGCCAAGGAAATCAAGCCGAAGCAGATGCTCGGTATTGACCTATCAGAAGGGATGCTATCTGTGGCCCGTGAGAAAATCAAGAAAGAAAAATTGGAAGACATTGTAAGCGTAAAGAAGGAGGATTGTATGAACCTGTCCTTCGAGGACAACGTCTTTGACGCCGTTATGGCTGCCTACGGCATCCGAAATTTTGCGGACTTAGACAGAGGCTTGTGCGAGATGTGCAGAGTGATGAAACCAGGCGGACACCTGGCCGTTATCGAACTGACTTCTCCTTCCCATTTTCCGATGAACATGCTCTTTAAAACATATTCCCATTGGGTGATGCCAACAATCGGACGCTTCATTTCAAAAGACAAAAAAGCATATCGCTATTTGCCCCAGACCATGGAGGCGTTCCCAAAGGAAAACAGGATGAAAGAAATACTTGAAAAAGCGGGATTTAAAGACATAAAAATCAAGAGGTTCACATTTGGAATCAGCATGCTTTATATGGCCTCAAAATAAGCGAATATAGACACCACACTAACAGATAAAACAACATTACGCATGGAAAGGTACGGACTCATCGGCCGTCCGTTAGGACACTCGTTTTCTGCAAGTTTCTTCGCCGAAAAATTTGCAAGCGAAGGGATAGATGCCGTTTATGAAAACCATGAATTGCCGGAACTTGCAGGCCATTTCATGGAATTGGTGGATTCAACGCCGAATCTGAGGGGGCTGAATGTGACCATTCCATACAAGCAAGACGTCATCCCCCTGCTGAATGAGCTCAGCGACGACGCAAGGGCGATAGGGGCGGTCAATGTCATCAGCATCTCCCGCCTCGGCGACGGCAGGCCCCACCTCAAAGGCTACAACTCCGATGTAATCGGCTTTACGGAATCCATCAAACCGCTTTTGCGCGAATGCCATAAAAAAGCACTCGTATTGGGAACAGGCGGTGCCTCGAAGGCTGTGGTCTACGGCTTGGAAAAACTGGGATTGGCAACGACCTATGTGAGCCGCACCCCCCGTTCTGGTATGCTGACGTATGAAAATTTGTCGGCCGATATCATGAAGCAACACCTCGTTGTGGTCAACTGCACGCCTGTCGGTATGTTCCCACACACAGACGAATACCCCGCCATCCCCTATCAGTTGCTCTCGCCCGATCATCTTCTTTACGACTTGGTGTACAATCCGCTTGAAACCATGTTCCTAAAAAAAGGAAAGGAACGCGGTTGCATCATAAAGAACGGTTTGGAAATGCTGCACCTTCAGGCCATCGCCAGTTGGGAATTTTGGCATGAACACCCAGACAAGTAGAGGGGCAATACCCAACGTCAGTCCTGACACTTGGCAAACCAGCCCAAGACGCTTGGCAAAGACGAAAGCCAGTTTTCATTGCCAAATGCTTTCCGCCGCATGATTTCCTGTATGTGCAACTTCAACAAAAGCTAAAGAAACAGATGTATAGATATTTCATTATCACCCTGTTGTTCATCCTGTCAGCTGCATCATCAAGCGCCAGGAAGTGGACACCAGAAACGCTTCCGATGGTGCATCTGAAGGATGCCACGAAATATGTCTGCAATCCAGATGGCATTCTGAAACCAGCAACCGTAGACTCTGCCGATGCGCTTCTCTCAGCCTTGGAGCGCGACAAAGGAGTACAAACGGTTGTTGTCGTTGTCAAGCAACTGGAGGGCGACGACCCGTACAGTTTCGGCATGGCCCTGGGAAAACGCTACGGAATTGGCGACGGCAAGCAGCGCACTGGCCTGATTCTCATTTTGGCCACAGAAGACAGAAGCTATCAGTTGCTGACAGGCAACGGTCTTGAAGGCACCATCCCAGATGCCATCTCCAGAAGAATTCAAAACCGCGTTATGGTGCCGGAACTGAAAAAGGGAGATTGGGACAAAGCCATTTCCAACACGCTGAAAAGCATCGACGGATATGTCAGAGGAGACGAAACACTTCGTGGCAACGACGACGAAGAAGACAATCCATTTGGCAGCATTCTGGTGCTTGCCTTCACGTTCACCTTCATTGCGTTCATCTATATCCTCAGCCTCCAGTCAAACCGACGCACCTGTCCCAAATGCGGCAAACACAAACTGACTTTGAAAAAGAAAACGGAAAAAATCTCCGGCAAGAGAATAATGATAGAAGAACTCTGGCGCTGCAAATCATGTGGCTATGAAGAAACCCGCCATACGGACAAGCCCAACGATGAGCACAATGGCAACCGGTCGGGCGGCAGAGGCATCCCCCCCTTCATCTTTTTCCCACCGACGGGCAGCGGACATAGCGGCCCGACAGGCGGCAGTTTCGGAGGCGGCACATTCGGAGGCGGAGGTAGCGGCGGCCGTTTTTGACTTTCAGTCTCCCCGTTATTCCAACGCACACGCATCATCTAATCCACAAACCCTTATACATTAAAATTATGAACCAAAAATTCAGAATCTCAACGCCCCTGATTGTAACGGGCGTAATCATCCTTTGTCTGTTCATCGGCGGTTTTTCTTCCTACAACGGTCTGGTTGGTTTAGACGAGGAAACCAACACAGCCTGGGGTAATCTGCAATCGCAATACCAACGACGGGCCGACCTAATTCCTAACCTTGTAAACACAGTGAAGGGCTATGCCAAGCACGAGCAAGGCACACTGGAAAGCGTTGTGGAAGCCCGCGCAAAGGCAACGCAAGTAACGGTGGATTCCGACAATCTGACACCCGAGCGCATGAAGGAAATCCAAAAAGCACAGGGAGAACTCTCTACGGCGCTGGGAAAATTGCTCGCCATTTCAGAGAACTATCCCGACCTGAAAGCCAACGAAAATTTCTCAGAACTGCAAGCCCAATTGGAAGGCACCGAAAACCGCATCAACGAAAGCAGACAACTTTACAATAAGGCCGTCAAGAATTTCAACGTCAAAGTACGCCGTTTCCCTTCCAACATTATTGCTGGCATCTGCGGTTTCGAGAAAAAATCGCCGTTTGAAGCCGACGCCAAAGCCTCAGAAGTGCCAAGCGTCAACTTCTAAGCGGGTGTTCGCTCTCCATTTCGTAGATGCCTAAAACACCCCTTAATATGTAATGGTGAAAGCAAAAAAATGATCTTGAATTAAAAGCTAATCCCCAAAAAATCACACAGACATGAAAGATAATAAATTCTCCATAACATCCCTTGGCCGCATGCCCCTTCTCTCAAGTTGCCTCGTGTTCTGCCTTGCAGTGACGGGGTGCGGCAGCGACGACGGTCCTGCGTTGCAGCCCATCAAACCGCAATTGCCAGCTGCCGAGTCAAATCCCGTCAAGCAAATCAGGCATCAAGGCGACGTCACAAGCTGCTACGACTGGAAATTCACCTACGATCAAGGTCGTCTCGTCAACGCCACGGGCCTCATGCGCAGTTCCGATGCGCAAACCGATGGCACCTACCAATACACCAGCAGTCTGACCTTTTCTCCGTCAACCGTGCAGGTCTCAAATTCAAGCGGCGAAAAAACGCAGCTTCAGCTCAATGCTTTGGGACACATCAAACACATGTCGGTCAATAAAAACCAATACGACTTCGAATACATAGACGGCCGTCTCGTGAAGTGGGAAAAAACAGCCGTTGAAAGCAGCATGGGGCAGATTCTCTCCTACAAAAGTTCAGCAACCATTGAATACATGAACGGCAATTTCTCGAAAATCACCTACATGGGCCCCGATGGCGCGAAAATCACCATCAGCTTCACAGCCTCCGACCTCCAAAACAGAAATGGCGTTCTTCCCGAACTCGTCGGTAAAGAATTGGGCTGTCTGGGCTTCGAGCACCTCTATTATGCAGGACTGCTCGGACGGTCGTCCAGCAATCTCGTCAAAAACATCAGTTACACAAACGACAAAGACGCCTCACAAAATTTCGACACCAGCTTTGAATACAGCATCAAAAACGGCAACGTGGTATTATGCAACTACCATACGCCCACAGGTGGTGTAGCCTCTGTTTCCTATGAATATTAACGAGAAAAACATCCAAACAAACACATCCAGCCGGGAAACAGGAGCAACACTTTACGATGCCATCACAAACAAACTAACCGTCAGGCAGTTTCTCTCAACCGCAGGCAACGAAAGCCGCCATTCTTCCAAACGCGATGAATGCTCATTTGTTTTCTACCGTCTTCCCGGCGAATCTGAATACATATTTATCTCCCAATGTGGCGACACATCGGAAATAAAATCATGGGACATCCCCGCCGAGACCCAGGGCGTGATCATCGCCCCCTATGAGCAAAGCGGCGAAAGCCCCATGCTGATTGTCCGCCCCGACTTCATGGCAAAAGGACAAATCCCCAGCAACGTTCCCCGCCACCAGCCGTCAGCCGTCTTGACAAGCACCGGCAACGACGAAAAAAAACAGCTGCGTTCCTACAAGGAGAGCTTTGAAAAATGCCTTGACACCCTGCGTGAAGGCACACTCAAGAAAGTGGTGCTCTCACGGCGGCTCAACATAAAGACAGACCAAAACGCCGCCCTCATCGACCTTTTTCTCCTCACGTGCCAAAATATGCCCCAGAGCTACGTCACATTGTGGTACACTCCACACACCGGACTCTGGCTGGCGGCAACGCCCGAAACCCTCCTCCGACGCTCCTCATCCTCCCCCCTTTGGCACACCATGGCCTTGGCAGGCACCTGCGAATGGAAAGGCTGTCTCCCCGCCCTCGATGCTTGGAGCAAAAAAAACATCGAGGAACACCAGTATGTCGTTGACTTCATCACCAAGCGCCTGACCCCATTCGCCGAAGGCAACATCGCAAAATCCCCTTGCCACCCCACACGTGCAGGCAATGTGGTACATCTCCACACAGACATTTCGTTTCGCCCCAAAGCCGCCTTCAGCATCGGGAGTCTCCTGCAATCCCTCCATCCGACACCCGCCGTGTGCGGAACCCCCACGGAAAATGCCAAACGCCGCATCCTCACGTCGGAAACCACGCCACGCAAATACTACGCAGGTTTCAGCGGTCCGATAAACATCAACGAACAGACAGCACTCTTCGTCTCGCTCCGCTGCATGGAAATGTCAGAAGGCCAGGCCACATTGTACGCTGGCGGAGGCATACTGAAAGAAAGCAAACTGGAAGAAGAGTGGCAGGAAACCTGTCGCAAACTGCACGCCATGCAGCAATTGTTTTCCGGGCAAAATGAGTAATCGTTAGAAACAGCGCCCTGAAAGGTAGGGTGTTCAACATCAAGAAAAGTCTCTGTGCGGTTTTGAGCCAAATAACATGGCAGTTGCGCCGCTGCCCCTGAAAGGGGCGCTGCCGCCTCTTTACCAACCTTGATTTTATGGAATTTTGAACACCCCACCTTACACCCTCAAAATTGTTCAAATTATTTTTTAGGTAGGTGTTCAGAATTAGTTTATATTAAACTGGATAATCCCTGCATGGATAGAACACCTACTTACCATTACACAAACGCCCAAGCCCATAATCTTGTAAAAGAAAATGTTTTGTGACAAGACCAACGTAAACATCCTTACATCCATCCTTCTTCAGAGCGGTATAACAGATGCCGTTGTCTGTCCGGGCTCGCGAAATGGCGTCATTGTCCACAATCTCCACGAGCTCACAAGGACAGCCTCCCCCGAGCATCCCTTCCGCATCCATGCCGTCACCGACGAGCGCAGTGCAGCCTTCGTTGCCCTGGGCATCTCGCTGGCGCAGGACCTCCGTCCCGTCGCCGTGTGTGTCACGTCGGGTTCCGCCCTCTTAAACACCATCCCCGCTGTCGCTGAAGCCTTCTATCGGCAGATTCCCCTGCTCGTCATCTCCGCCGACCGTCCTCCGCAACTCATCGGCCAGCTCGACGGGCAGACCATTCCGCAGACCTCCGCTCTGGCACCCTACGCAAAGACCTACACGCTCGCCGAGCCCCACACCGAAGCCGAGGTCCACTGGTGCCGCAACGCCGCTTGTGAGGCATGTATCGCCCTGAAGCGGCGCGGCGGTGGCCCCGTCCACCTCAACGTTCCCCTCTCGGAACCACTCTTCAGCTTCACCACGCCCCGTCTGCCTTCGGCCAGCCCGGTCGCCTTTTACGAGACGGAAGACGGTGCACCCCCCGCCGCCCTGGTCAGCAAAATCAACGAAGCCACCCTGCCCGTGGTCATCGTGGGGCAGTGCGAGAGAAAGGCCGACATCCTGGAGAGGCTTGATGAGGAAAACAAACTGTTGGTGCTCCCTGAGCTCGTTTCCAACCAGGCAAACGCCCACCGCACGGCCCTGCTGGAAAGTAGCCCCGAATTGAGAGAACAATTGCGCCCCGACCTCCTCATCCACGTCGGCGGCAACCTCGTTGGCAAACAGCTAAAACTCGCTCTGCGCCAGCGTCCCGCGCTCTCCGTTGTCCGCATCCAGCAAAACGCCGGTATGCCCGACACCTTCATGCACCTCGACATGCTTGTTGAAGCCCCCTGGCAAAACCTCCTTGCCCGCCTCCGCCCCCTGCTGAGGGAAAAGACCGCCGTGTGCCGCCTACGGCAGCAACTCGACAACGCCCCCTGCGCCATCCCTGCCGCCGACATCCAGCACACAGCCATGACAGCCATCAAGCGCCATCTCCAGCAACACCGTCTCCCGCTCTCCGCCATCCATCTTGCCAACAGCACCGTTGTCCGCTCCGCTGCCGCCGTCTTCAACGACGGCACCTTCACGCTGAGAGTCAACCGCGGTGTCAACGGCATCGAAGGCTCCCTCTCGGCCGCCGCTGGCAATGCCCTCGCCAGCCGCAAAACAGTCCTCGCCTTCATCGGCGACCTCAGTTTCTTCTACGACCAAAACGCCCTCTGGAACTCAGCGCTGCGCGGCAACCTCCGCATCGTCCTCTTCAACAATTCCGGTGGACGCATCTTCAAACACCTCCCCGGCCTCAATGATTCTCCCGCCAGCAACAGCTACATCGCCGGTGCCCACCACACGTCGGCCCGTGGCGTTGCCGAAACCCACCGCCTCGAATATATCTCGGCAGGCTCCCCCGACGACCTCCCAAGCGCCATCAACCGTCTCCTGACGCAAGAGGCGGAGCGCCCCGTCCTTTTGGAAATATTCTGCTAAGTAATCGTGCTATTACTAAAACCTACAAACACAGAAACGGTGGGTGCCCCCTCACCGAAACACACAACATTTATACTAAAACACCTATCAAAGAAATGGAACGCAACTGGAAAACAATCAAACAATACGAAGAAATCCTTTTTGAAGAATACGAAGGCATTGCCAAGATAACGATCAACCGTCCCCGCTATCGCAACGCCTTCACCCCGCAAACCGTCTCCGAAATCGGCGACGCCCTGCGTCATTGCCGTGAAGCCGCCGACATCGCCGTCGTCGTCCTGACTGGTGCCGGCAACGTCGCCTTCTGCTCCGGTGGCGACATGCACGTCAAAGGACGCGGTGGCTACGTTGGCGGTGACGGAGTGCCCCGCCTCAATGTGCTCGACGTGCAAAAGCAAATCCGCTCCCTTCCCAAGCCCGTCATCGCCATGGTCAACGGATACGCCATCGGCGGCGGCCATGTCCTCCATCTCATGTGCGACCTGACCATCGCCTCCACCAACGCCATCTTTGGCCAGACAGGCCCCCGCGTCGGCTCCTTCGATGCCGGCTTCGGTGCCTCCTATCTCGCCCGCATCGTCGGACAGAAAAAAGCGCGTGAGATATGGTTTATGTGCCGCCAATACAGCGCCGTCGAAGCCGAGTGCATGGGCATGGTCAACAAAGTGGTAGAACCCGAAGCGCTCGAAGACGAAGTCGTCAGTTGGGCACAGACCATGATGGAGCATTCCCCCTTGGCCCTGCGCCTCATAAAAGCCGGACTCAATGCGGAGCTCGACGGACAAGCAGGCATACAAGAACTCGCCGGCGACTCCACCATGCTCTATTACATGCTCGACGAAGCACAGGAGGGCGGACGCGCCTTCCTCGAAAAGCGCAAGCCCAACTTCAAGAAATATCCTAAGCTCCCCTGATGCCTCCTCCGCCAGCCTCTCCCCACAAGTCCATAGGAATGGGGGAGAGGCTGCGACGCCTTAGGACACCGCTCCCCTCCACACAAACAACACACACAAACAACAATACAAAACAAAAACGATGCCCCTCACAGACAACAGCCAGTTCGCCCTCGACCTCCCCATCCAAGTCCGCATCATTCCGCGCCTGCTCCATTTCAAGAACCCCGCAGGCACGTCGCGCGGCATCTATCTCCACCACCGTGTCTGGTACGTTCTCTTGACCTCCCCAGCCAACCATTCTCTCTACGGCCTTGGCGAATGCGCCCCCCTTCACGACCTCTCCGCCGAATACGACGCCCATTACGAGACATTCCTCCATGCCGTCAGCCGCCGCGTCGAGCAGAGCCGCCGCCTCGACCGCGAAGCGCTGCGCAACCATCCCTCCGTGCTCTTCGGCTTCGAAACCGCCTTTCTTTCCGCCCGCGCCTCCCTCCGTGGCGAGTCGCATCTGACGCTCCTTCCAACGCCCTTCTCCCTCGGCCAGACCGGCATCCCTATCAACGGACTCGTCTGGATGGGCACCTACGAAGAAATGCGCTGCCGCATGCAGGAGAAACTCCGCGAAGGCTTCCGCTGCATAAAAATCAAGATCGGCGCCATCGACTTCAACGAAGAAATTCGTCTCCTGCGCCTCCTGCGCCAAGACTTCAGCCCCGCCGATCTCCAGCTCCGCGTTGACGCCAACGGCGCCTTCTCCCCCGAAGAAGCCCCCGCCCGGCTCCGCGAACTCTCGGCCTTCGGCATCCACAGCATCGAGCAGCCCATCCGCCCCCGCCAGTGGGACGCTATGGCCCGCCTCTGCCGCGAGTCGCCCATCCCCATCGCCCTCGACGAAGAACTCATCGGCGTCAACCATCCCCGCGAGAAAGAGCGCCTCCTGCGCGAGCTGCGCCCCCAATACCTCGTTCTCAAACCCACCCTCCACGGCGGCATGGCTGGCACAGAAGAATGGATGCGCCTCTCAGCCCGCCACGGCATCCCCTATTGGGTCACGAGCGCCCTCGAGTCAAACGTCGGGCTCAACGCTGTCGCGCAGCTCACCGCCTACGCCGCCGAAAAAACATGGCGCGAAAACGCCCCAGAAAATGCCGCCCATCTTCCCGCCACCCACGGCCTCGGAACAGGCCAACTCTATCTCAAGAACTACACCGCCACCCGCCTCGTCATCAAGTCGGGCGTACTCCACGACCTCACCCTTCCGCAGAGCGCCTTTGCCCGCGAGGTAGAGGAGTTCAAGCGCGAATGGCACAGCCCCGCGCCCTTCCTGACCGTCCACACCTCCGGCTCCACAGGCACCCCGCGCCCCCTCCGCGTCCTGAAAACCCACATGAGCGCCAGTGCGCAAAAAACGTGCCGCTTCCTCGGCCTGCAACCCGGCGACACCGCCCTTCTCTGCCTCCCCCTGCAATACATCGCAGGGAAAATGATGGTCGTGCGCAGCCTCGTCAGCCATCTGCGCCTCCTCGCCGTGTGCCCAACGGGGCGCCCCTTTGCCCAGCTCCACGCCTCCCCCGTCTTTGCCGCGCTCACCCCCTTCCAAGTCAGTCAAACGCTCAAGAGCCCGCGCGAAACCGCCCTCCTGCGCGGTGTTCGCCATCTCATCATCGGCGGCGGCCCCATCAGTCCCCAGCTCGAGAGCGCGTTGGCCGATTTCCCAAACAACGTGTGGAGCACCTACGGCATGACCGAAACCCTCTCCCACATCGCCCTGCGCCGCGTCAGCGGTCCCCATCGCAGCCAGCGCTACACCGCCCTCCCCGGAGTCACCCTCCAGACCGACCAGCGCCACTGCCTTGTCATCACCTCTCCCGACATCGGCGCCCACCGCCTCGCCACTAACGACATCGCGCAACTCAGCCCCGACGCCTCCACCTTCCTCATCCTCGGGCGCTGCGACAACGTCGTCTGCTCCGGCGGCCTCAAGCATCAAGTGGAAGAGCTTGAAGCCCGCCTGCAAAGCTCTCTGCCCTGTCCCTTCTTCTTCACGGGCGTACCCGATGCCGTGCTCGGCGAGGCCCTGACCCTCGTGTGCCAGGCGCCGCCTACGCAAGAAGCCCTCCTGCGCGAACGCTGCCGTGCGAAACTCACGCGCCACGAAATGCCTAAACACATCGTTTTCCTACCCTGCCTACCCATGACGGAGACTGGCAAACCCGCACGCGCGGAAATCAAACGATGTGCGATGGAGGCAATGGAGAAGAATAAAGGAGGAGAGATAGGGTAGGCGGGAGACACACCAAAAAACTTCCACATTCCTCTCCCTATGCAGGGATATAAAAGGGGAGAAGAAATCCGTTTAATCCATTGTCGGAGACAAAACGACTACGGATTGAACGGATTTTTTATTATCCGCTAAAACTCAAAGCGAATGCCTCGCTGCATCCGAAGCTCGTTCTTATTGCACAAGTAAATGTTGTTCAGTAGAAATAAATAATGACTCTCAGCGAACGCGGGTCGAGACACAAACGCATCTGGGTCGAGACACGAACGCACCTGGGACGTGACACGAACGCATCTGGGACGAGGCACGAACGCATCTGGTACGAGGCACACTTGTGCCTGCTCCCACGTTCGCCAACAAGTCGTAAGCAACAGGACGGTAGCAGTATGGGGGAACGAAACTATACAAACTGTATGGATTCAAAGTTCATTCCACATGTCTCAAGCTATTGTGTAGATTTTACACAGAATATTTGGCTATAATAAAAAATCAAACTATATTTGCAGTGTAATTTCAACACAATACCTTTTTTAGCGAGATGAATAAGACATGAGAACATAAAGTCCGCTACAGATTCAAGTGTAAATACCGATGTCGTTTGCCAAGGACAAACGAAGCAGGCAAGGAAGTGTTGTTAGTAATGGTAAAAGAATAAGTTGACCACGAGGAGAATAGTATAAATATTAAAACAATGTATGAGTATGTTAGGAGCTATAATTGGCGACATCGTTGGCAGTACCCGCGAGTGGCACAACATTAAGACAGAAGAATTTGAGATGGTTCCGAGAGGAAGCCGATTCACAGACGATACGGTGATGACACTTGCTGTGGCCGAATGGCTGATGACAGATACAGAACATCGTCCTGAAACATTAGTTGCTTGTATGCAACAGTTGGGACGCAAATATCCCAATGCTGGTTATGGGAAAATGTTTGCAAGATGGCTGACAACTGATAATCCGCAGCCATACAACAGTTTTGGCAATGGTTCTGCCATGAGAGTAAGTCCCGTTGGACTGTATGCCAACACGCTTGAAGAAGCGATGGAGTTGGCACGCATCACGGCTTCCGTCTCTCACAACCATCCCGAAGGCATCAGAGGAGCACAGGCCATTGCTGGCTGTGTGTTCCTAAAGAAAAACAACAGAACGGGAGCGGAAGATGACATCAGAAATTTTGTCATAAAGAAAATTGGATATAATCTCAACTTTAATTTAAACGACATCCGAGACAAATATACGTTTGACGTAACCTGCCAGGGAAGTGTGCCTATTGCCATCAAGGCATATATTGAACGTAGCGGTTACTCCGCTCAGAAAGCATTGCAACTTGCCATATCTATGGGTGGAGATTCTGACACCATTGGTGCAATGACGGCTTCCATTGCCAGCGCTGAAGAGTTCTACATCGTTGGCAGTGATTTCGATCGTGAAGTCGTCAGTCTCTGTCGTGACCTGCTTCCTGCAGATTTGCTTGACATCAACGACCGCTTTGAGGCATTTATCAGCCGTCCACTGCATCAGTCTTATTATTTGGGAAGCAAACTCTTCGCAGGCGAATACCCTGGCGACAAATGCAGAGAATTGGCGGAAATCAAATTGAAAAGAATGCATCATTTTGGCGTGCGGCATTTCATCGATTTGACAGAAGAGGGAGAACTATCTCCTTATCAGCAAATGCTGCTGAAGGACACCAGTTATCTGCGATTTCCAATCAGGGATGTGAATGCTCCGGAGTCGGTAGAGGCAGTGCACCAACTCATTGATAAGATTGAATATTTGATGCAGCAAGATGGATACACCTATGTGCATTGTTGGGGCGGTGTTGGACGCACAGGAACGATCATGGCATGTTATGAAGCCCGACAAATGGAGAAGCCGACCTTGACGGGTGCGCTTGACGCCATGCGCCGTCATTTTTGCAATATGCCGAAAGCGGCACATCGTAAGTCGCCAGAAACACAAGGACAAGTGGATTTTATAAGCCGGTTTGCAAACAGTTGCAATGAAAAAAAAGATTCTTTGAAACAGAGAACACGCGACCGCATCCGCGGGTCTCTGATGGCAGGCGCGGCTGGCGATGCGTTAGGCTATACGGTGGAATTTATGAGCCGCAACAGCATTCTTGCACAATATGGCAACAGAGGAATCACAGAGTTCGATCTTGACAACGAGGGAAAGGCTTTGATTAGCGACGACACCCAGATGACACTCTTCACGGCCAACGGGATGCTGATGGGCGTTACACGTGGTTGTATGCGTGGCATTGGCGGGAATCCTGAAGATTATGTGGAGGGAGCTTATCTTGACTGGTATTATACGCAGACTGGCAAGAAAAAAGAATCTCCTGACAAGGATTTCCACTATACATGGCTTCGCAATCTGCCCGAATTGGCTCATCGACGTGCCCCAGGCACCACTTGCCTGTCGGCTTGCGAAAGTCTGTATCAAGGCGAAAAGGTACAAAACAACAGCAAGGGATGTGGCGGTATCATGCGCGTCGCTCCCATGGCTCTGCTCATGGCCGGTTATTGGAGTCGTGACATTTCTTTCTACAACATAACTCAAATGGACGAAGCTGGCGCCAAGGTGGCTGCTGCAACGCACAAGCATCCGTTGGCTTTTCTGCCTTCCGCCATGCTGACGCACCTCATATACGATTTGATAAGGCTGGATGAGAATGAGATAAAAACAAACATTGCAACCATCGCTCTTAGCACCCTCCAAACTCTCGACAGACTTTATAAAGGGAAATATGAGAAAGAGAAGCGTTTCCTTGCCAATCTCACCCGTACGTCTGTTATACTTGCAGCCAACGACAAGAGTGATGCAGAGAACATCCGAACACTTGGCGAAGGATGGACAGGCGAAGAGGCTTGGGCCATTGCGCTCTATTGCGCCGTTCGGCATATCGACAGCATAGAGGATGCCATCATCAGCGCAGTTAATCATGACGGCGACAGCGATTCAACTGGCGCAGTATGCGGCAATATTATGGGAGCCGTATATGGCTACGAAGCCATTAAGCGCATGAAATTATTTTGTCCGCAAGGGCACGAGTTGGAGCAGACCCTCGAACTCTCCAACATCATTCTAAGCCTTGCTGACGATCTCTACACAAGCTGCACAATTAGTGAGTATGATGCCATTGACTCTCCCGCAAAAAAACAATGGTATGAACGTTACTGCAACATGAAACCGTTTGGATTAGACACGTCTTCCAACGGAGCACGTGGTAAACATCTCGCTTGGTGGCGAAAGTGATTTCTTTGGTTTTATGCCAAGGCCAACGCCCTGGCATAAATTCATCTCTACCTAATGTGGGAGCTTGTGATGCTCACTTATAATATAAGTGTCTGTGTAAGATTACAAAAATCTGCAGACACCTATATATTTTTATAATTTCAAAGAGAGTGGATTCATTGGTGGTTCTCGTCCTGTCAGTAGCCTTCAATCTAACCAAGTTGAAACTTCAAAACCTCATTATCAACTGCAAGTTTAAATCGCTTTTGGTTGAACTGTTGATGAGTTGGGCGCCAGAGGCTATACTGTTTTTATTGAAATAATGCAAGAGGCCGAAACGTGCAGAGACTTGCATGAAATCAAATGGTTTCCAACGGCATTGACCAACAAGACGAAGACCGCGATGAAAAAAAGACGGGAATGCACCAGCATAGCTTAATTGCGGTTCGTAGGCATAGAAACGGTTGTCGGCTTTCGTGGAAAAGACAGCTGCAAAAGCGTCGAGCGAAAGCTGTTTTAATTTTTCCCATGAAAAACGGGATGACAACATATAACCTGATTGCATTTTCGATGTTTGCGAAACAGAAAGCAAAGCATCACCAGAAACCCAAAGCGTCATTCCGCTGAGAAAAGGGGATATGGTTGTCAGGGTCAGTTTGTGCAACTCTGCATATTGGAGCGTTCCCTTGTGACGAGGAATGTCTCGTTGCTTGGTTTTGTAACGATAGCGTATTTTATAGGTCAGCCGAGGACTGGGGCTATAGGTCGCCAACGTGCTAAATGCAAAACCTTGCGAGTTTTTTGCTGTGGCACTAAACGTTTCACGAGGAAATCTGAAATATTCGGCATAGGAAGTAAATTCCCAAGAAGAAGGCAGTTGCGCGTTCATGCCCAGCGTTATACCTGTTTCGTTTTGTATGCGGCTGCCCTCCTGCATGGCGTTTCCGTGTATGGAAATGAAACGAGGACTGAAATGGCGGATTTGTCCCGTCAGGAGAAGGCGGGAGGAAGGACTGTAACGCACGGTGTGGGTCATGGCAGCGTGTAATCTGCGGTCGATGGCCGTTTCTCCAGAATGTATCCATTTCCTGTCGGCAGACCGAATATGGTAATCGCAACTGAAAGCACAGGCTGATTTGCCACGCATGAAATAGAGGTTATAGGGTTGTTCCTTTGGCCAAACAACATGGTCATAGTTGTCAAAGGCAAATGTGAAGGCCAATTTCAAGCGGTTTTTATTGTAGCCAAGTTGCATGGCAGCTGTCAGATTTCTCACGTTGTTTTTCCGTTCGAGTTCCGTTTGGGTGCGGTGGAACCCCGTTTTGCTGAAGGAGGTGACCGTGTCGTTTTCAAGCCGTGCATCGAGCTTTCTAAGAGAGAAGAAAGCGGCGGCATTCCAGACACGGCCTTGCCGAGCTAAGGCCAATCCGCGGAAAAAGTTAGTTTCGTCACACGAGGAGTGCGGTTTGATCTGCAGAGGTTTTGACGGAAATGGGCCATTGATTTGTGCCGTATTTTTAAAAAGGCCACTTGAAAAGATCAGACCATGATTTGATCGAACGTTGAAATCGCCCAGCCATGCCTGCCATTTGCCGTTTGTGGAGATGAGGTGTGCATAGGCAGAAACGTAGTCGTAGGGATAATTGCCGCAGCCCGCGAAGGGCTCTCCGGCGTCCTTCTGCAACGTGGTGCCGGCGCTGAACTGCTTTCCGTGGGAGAAACGATAGCGAACGGTGTTGGCAAGTGCGTTTCCCCAATACATGCAATTCGGATTTTTCTTATACTCTTCTTCTGTGTGTTGTCTGTTTCCAGCTCGCTTGTAAAAGGGAACGTCAAGATTGGTAATGAATAAGTGTCTGTTTTTCCCTTTCTGAGCGTAGGTGCGTCTGCTGTCGATTCTTTCTGCGAAGAAAAAAAGCGACAGCCATTTCCGTTGTACAGGCGTCAGACCACTGACGAATTGCAATTCTCCCAATGAGAAAAATTCCCGTTTCCGACTTCTATAGGACAAAATGGAGTCGGCCTGCGCCTCTGTCATGAACGCAAGACGGAGAATATCTTCTTTTGCGGCTGTGTTGATGTTTTGAGGACGGAGATGAAGGTCTTCCATGAATTGCAGGTCTTGCCGAAGGTCGGACTCTGCTTCGAGAGCGTCTTCATCGATATTCTGTTCAAGGTATTCGGTGACAAATTCGCTCCACGTTGTGTATGTATCATAATCCCCGTTGCCGCTTTGCGCATCGGCAGGACGCGACAGCAAACTTATGATGAGCAGGCTGAGCCACCTTAGAAAGGTTGTGTTTGCTGGATTAGCATTTCCCATAAGATTTGAAATTGTTTTGAAGAATCTGACGCGATATGAGTCTCGCTCATCCCTCCCCATTGTGAAAAGAATTAATAAAGGGGTGTCCTGAATACGTCTCACGACCCCGTGTGCGGTTTCGGTGGACTTCATTCAGAACACCCCTTTTCATTCAATTATTGGGGTGGGGTTATAGGGGCATTTCCGAGCTCGGTATGTCCCCGTGCCCCGTGCGGCTTCGCCCCGTACGGGTGTTTCCCCTGCGGGTTGTTTTCCTCCCCCTTCCGTTCCCTTTTTAGGGGAACAGGAGGGGAAGGTTTTTCTTATTTGAGCATCAGTTTGCAACTGGCCGTGTTGCCCTTCGCCGTCTCGATGTTGAGGATGAGAACTTTGTGATTGCCAGCGGAGAGGGCGGGGAGCTGCACTTGCTGTGCGCCGCCGGCGCGGAGCGTGAGGAGACATTTGCCAAGGGGCGTAAAGACGCGGCAAGACGTGATGCCTTCTGCGCTGCTGACGCTGACGAAGCCTGCTTCAGTGGTGTGAACAGTGAGAGGGGCGTCGGGGGCGGCGATGCTGCCGATTTCAGAAACGATGGGGGCGTCGCCCTGCGTGAGGTCTTCACGGATTTCGTAGATGACGGGGGCGGCGTTGCCCTCCCAGCTGATGCGGATGCAAGAGGGGGTGCCTGCGGCGGCGAGGGAGATTTTCTGGTAGCCACCCGTCAGCGTGCCGAGGCTGACCCATTCGCCATTCGTTGTCTGGGCGCTGACGACGGCATTTTGCGCGGGGGCGCCGGGAGCCTGGAAGAGGACGATGCTGGAGGCTGGGCTGGCATCGTAGAAATGGTAGGTGAGGCTGTTGCCAGAGGGTGTGTCGGTGGCGGGGATGCCCGTGTTGCCAGCTTTGTCGGTCAGGCTGAGGAGGGCGTTGCCCGAGGCATCGGCAGCGGGGTGCTTGAACTTGGCGGCGTGGGTGGCCTTGTTGACTTCAATGTCGTAGAGGCGCAACCACTTGGAGGTGTTGGCCGTGGAGACAAGGAGGCGTACGTATTGCGCGGTGTCGTTCGTGCCGCTGAAGTCGCAATAGGACATTTCGCTGGAATGTTTGACAACCTGAGGGAGCGTCATGCGGAAGTCGGTCTGCGCGGTGCCTTTCACGCGGAGCGTTTTCCAGGTTTTGCCATCGAGAGAGGTCTGTACGCGGCCAACGGTCATGTAGTCGCCGTTCACTGTTCCCATGCAGATTCTGACGTCGCCAACGGGGACGGGAGCTGAGAGCTTGACAACGTAGGCATCGTTGGTTTTCTGGTTGCGGTTGAGACAGGTGTAGGTGGTGTAGTCGCCGTCGGTCATGAAGGTGGCGTTGTGGCCGCTATAGATGTCGCCAGAGGGGATGGTTGCGCTGGCGATGGCGGTGGGAGCGGGGAGCGTCAGTTTGAGGACGGCGCGGGCGAGCTTGAGGGAGCGTGGCTCTGCGTTCTCGTTTTCAACGACGAGGTATCTGACGTGGGCGGAGGGCTGGCTGCCTTTTTCGAGGACGCTCCAGTCTCTGCCGTTTTCAGAGGTGAGGAGAGTGAAGGCGGAGAAGAGGCTGTCGGCGGCAGTTATGCTTTCGAGTTTGATGGGCTGGGGGAGCTGGAGCCCGATGTATTGGCCTTGCTGGAGGGTGTTGACGCAGTTGTTGACGAAGGTGACGCTATTTTTGCTTTTCGACACGGCGCCTTTGGCTTTCTCAAGGTTGGAGAAGAGGACGGGGACGGCGGAAACGGGGACGCCGAGGAGGTTGCCAAGGGATTTCTCCTGGAGATAGCTGAGGAAGGGCCGGAGCGTTTCCTGCGAGGGATTGGTTTGCCGCGAGGAGAGCGAGAGCTGCGCACCGACGGATCCAGCGAGCTGAGGGGCCTGGTGAGCGGCATCTGTGTCAATGCGGGAGAGGGGATTGATGGTCTGCGCGTAGGCGTTCCATTTGTCGGACTCTTCCGCGTTTTCTGCGGCTTCGATGAGCGTCAGTGTCTGGCGAGCCATGCTGTGGAGCTTTGTGAGCCAGGGGGAGAGGTCGGCGAGGAGCAGGCGGTCGCTTTCGTTTTGGCTGTTTGCGAGGGCTTCGATTTTCTCTGCGGCCTTGATGATGTTTTGCATGGTGGTTTTCAAGGCGCTACCGTCGGCCTGTCCTTGCTTGTTGAAGGCAGTTTTGTATGCGTTGACGAGGGAGGAGAGGGCGCCTGAGTCATAGTAGCGCAGATGGGCGGCGAGGAGCTGATAGGCCTCGGCTGTCTCTTTGTCGCGGATGATGGCGGGGAAGGCGGCGTTCCAGTTGGTCTTGTTGTTGAAAGCGGCGTTGTTCCAAGCATAGTCGGCGACGCCGAAGAGGGCGATTTTCGACACTTCTCCCTGCTGCATGGGGTTGCTGAGGACGGCGAGACAGTTCTTCAAGCTTTTGTCGACCGTTGCGGTGTTGGAGATTCTGCTTTCGTCGTGGAAGTTGGCGTACATGTCCATCGTGAAGAGCTTGTCGGCATCGTTGTCGTTGCAGGGATAGTTCCACCACCATGCGACGTCGCGGCCCAGGTATTGGCGCACGCTCTGCACGTCGGAGGAATTGGGTACGCTCCATACGCCCCAGCCGGTGGTATAGATGACGACGTTGGAGGGCGTTTTGCTGAGGGCAGTGAAGAAGGCTTTACGCTGTTCTTCGCCACCACCCGCGAAGCTGCCGCAATAGATCTGGGGAACGAACTGGAGGGGCTTGACGGTGTCGGCGGGGGCGGCGCCGCTTTTGTTCCACTCTTTTTCAATGGCCTGCTGAAGGCTGGTGACGCGGGCGGCATTGAGGTCGTACTGCGCCTGGGTGGAGGGGATGGCGACGTCGTCGACGAACACGGCAAACTGGCGCACGCCGAGGGCGTACATGCGCTTGTATTTGTTCATGATGTCGGTGATGACGGTGGAACTATTGAGAAAGTCGTTGCCCGGATGGATGGCCCAAATGAAGTTGACCTTGGTTTCGTGTGACACCTGCGTGAGGTCTCTGACCATGTCCTGCGAGAGATAGCCGAGGTTTTTCTGCTGCTCGGTGATAGTGGCGGGATAGGGCTGTTTCCAATAGGCGGAGTGGTAGTAGTCGCTCTTCGCGCCATACATATATGAGT